>Ga0194128_10000115_pt1 | contig 137909 bp, 112 predicted proteins | sample TA2KigCa65mmetaG_FD_148650 | JGI IMG/M metagenome (GOLD analysis project Ga0194128, IMG submission 148650) | Freshwater microbial communities from Lake Tanganyika, Tanzania - TA2015037 Kigoma Deep Cast 65m | ecosystem: Environmental > Aquatic > Freshwater > Lake | place: Tanzania: Lake...
GCGCCAGGATCAGGGCGATAGCAAATCTCTTCAACATTTCTGTGTTCTCCTTTTTCCTTTAACTAGCGGACGTCATCCGGGCAGGGCCAGCATTGTGGGAACGGGATTTCGGCAGTGGCAACGCTGACCGAAACATTGGCGACGGCGGCAAACTGCAAAGCTAGCAGAAAAGCCAGCAGAGTTCTGTGGACCACAGGAACCTCCCTCAAGGTTAAGTTGTGTGTCGGAAGACAGTGCTGAGAGTACTAGATCCTGACCCTGAGCGGGAGATGAGGCGAAAAGTTTTCGAAAATCAGAACAAATGTGAGATAAGTCTCAATTGTTCCCGGATGCGATTAGATGGGAATTGTTATCCCCAATCTGTACTACAATTCTTGAGTGCGCTGTGTTTGCGTGCCTCTGTCATGAGAACACGACCTCTGCAACGCGGGTTGCCGGCTGACCTCTGGCGTCAGACGCTGTCGCAGGTTCCGACCATCTTCGGAAGGCTGGTTTACTTGGCCTCTCTGCGGAATTCTAATACCGGACGTTACGAGCACCATGGGCTTGCGCTGATCCATGGCGAGACGGAGTCCGACACCGCGCTGCGGGAATCGCACGAGCGGACTTTCCAGGAGTGGCTGAACTTCGGCATCGAACAGCAAAAGGCCGATCTTGATCTCTACCTCTCGGCATTCTCCAACGACAAGGTGAACCTCGTCGAGACCTGGATCCGGCTGGCCCCCTACCGCAACATGGTGCCGACCTCGGTGCGGCCGCAGGAGCGCGAACTATACCTGGCCGATCTGGAGTCGCTGCTGTGGATGCTCAAGAACGAGTGCCGCGCTGACGGGCCGGTCCCAGGATCATAGCCACCCCGGTGACCTGGCCAATCACGTCAATTTCGTTGGGGTAGTCGAAGACCATCGGCGCCTCCTGTGCCGACGGATGCGGCTGCAGAATCAGGTTGCCGTCCTGCAGATTGCACCAGGAACAGGCGTAACCATCCCTATGCTCCAGGAAAAAAATCGGCCGGTCGAATTCGGTCGTCCAGCCGCCAGAGGCAATTTTGCGCTTGCTTTCGTCAATCAGGATTAGCGAACCGGGGTGCATGATCGGATACATCCACCAGTCATCCAGCCCGATGAAGGCGTAGCGGTGGTTTTTCAGATCCAACCCGTTCAGCAGCATCAGCGGCAGGCTGCCCCATTTCTGGATCCAGCGGCTGAGGAAGGTGGTTTTGGTCAAATTCAGACCCGGGTCGAGAGACAACGGAACTTGCAGGGAACCGTGATCGGGCGTCGTAAGCCCGATCAGGTGCGTCCGCTCAATCGGGATGGCTGCCGCATCGGCTGCCATCTGCTGGATATGCACTCCATACCACTGCAGCACCTCCGCCATGTCCAGCCGGTAGATCACACACAGAGAATAGAGCCGGTACACGGTCGGAACCGTGCCTTTGTTCTCGATATCCGCGAGCCGGCTTAATGCAATCACGAACTCGTCGCTTTGCTGGCGCTCGGCGATGATGAGACTGGCTTGCTCCACGTCCCGATATCTGAGTCCCAACCGGTCGCGGACTCGTTTCAGTTTCTGACCGCCATCCTCCATGGTATGATCTCTGCCGGGCGTGAGCTCGGTTCCAGCCGAGTCAGCGCCGGGGATTGGAGCCGTTGTGGTTTTCTTGCGTAGCAGGACGACCTCGCTGACGTTTTCGGCTTGCTCAACATTGATACTACAGCAGCTTAGATTATCTCACTTTTTGTTCTGAATTCAGAACAAGATTTTCAAAGGGGAGGACAAGTTTGCGAATCGTTGTCGGGATCTCGGGGGCGAGCGGTTCCATTTTTGGAATCCGCCTTCTCTCTAAGCTAAAGAAAATAAAAGACGTAGAGACTCACCTCATCCTCACCCGCAGCGGTGAGCGCACCGTTTTTCTCGAAACAGGTCTTAAGGGCAATGATCTAAAGGGCTTAGCCGATTTCTCCTACTCTCCTGAAGATATAGGTTGCCGCCTCGCCAGTGGCTCGTTCCCCATTCATGCCATGGTTGTCGCCCCGTGTTCCATCCATTCCATGTCCGCCATCGCCGCCGGCATCAGCTCCAATCTCCTGGTCCGGGCCGCCGATGTCACCCTCAAGGAGCGCCGCAGGCTGATCTTGATGGTTCGTGAAACTCCTCTTCACCTGGGGCATCTCCGATCCATGGCCGCAGTGACGGAAATGGGAGCCATCGTGGCGCCGCCGGTCCCGGCGTTCTACCACAAGCCGCAGACCATTGAGGAATTAGTGGACCATACTCTGGACCGCATTCTCGACCTGCTAGGCATCCCGTCCCCGGATGCCAGCCGCTGGGATGCGGGTTAAGATAGGAATTCATGCCTAGAAGATCAAGCCGTCCCTTCCGTGTTGCGTTTCAAGGCGAACTCGGCGCCTTTTCCCATATTGCCGCCAACCAGTTGCTTGGCGCTAATGTGGAGGTGCTGCCTTGCCAGCAGTTTGAGCAGGTTTTCCGCAGCGTGGTGGACAAAAAGGCCCCTGCCGCCATCATTCCCATCGAGAACACGCTGCATGGCTCTGTTCACGAAAACTATGACCATCTGCTGCACTTCAATCTGCCGATTATCGGCGAGACCAGCGTGCGTATCGTGCACAATCTCATCACCCTTCCGGGAGTGCGTTCGCGCAACATCCGGCGCGTCTTCTCGCATCCGGTGGCGCTGAACCAGTGCCTGGACTTTTTCGCCGCTAATCCGCAGATGGAAAAGGTGCCTTACTATGACACGGCGGGAAGCGTGAAGATGTTGAAGGAGGATGAGCTGACCTATTCAGCCGCCATTGCCAGCCAGCTTGCCGCCGATCTCTACGGCTGCCGCATTTTGAAACGGTCGATTGAAGACGATCACCGCAACTTTACGCGCTTCTTCCTGCTCGGCCGCCCAGGCAAGAAGGTGATGCTGAAGCTGCCCGTAAAGCGTGGATATAAGACTTCGCTTGTTTTCACTACGCGCAATGTTCCGGGAGCGCTGTTCCGGGCGCTGTCGGCATTTGCGTTGCGGGACGTGAGCCTGTCGAAGATCGAATCGCGCCCGCTGCGCGGCAAGCCGTGGGAGTATCTGTTCTATCTTGACCTGCTGGGGCGCGAAAACGATCCCAACGTGCGTAATGCTCTGACGCATTTGCGCGAACTGGCCGATTTTCATCGCGTGCTCGGTTCCTATCCGCGCAGCGCCTGAAGCTTGTGCGGCGCCATGACGCGCGTGGCGTTCAGCACCGCGCCCTTGCGGTTGTCGAACGGGTCCACCTCCGCGCGCACCGCCACCACGGGCCGCGTCGTCAGATGGCCGAAGTTGCGGTACGCCTCGGCGAACAGCGCCACCTCGGCGAAGCCGGAATAATCGGCCAGCGTGAGAAATTTCATCGTCCCGCGGTCGGTGGGATGCTGGCGGTCGCAAACAATCAGCCCGCATACTTCCACCTGTTTGTCCATGTGGTCGGTGATGCGCGCCGCCGGAACGTAACGGCTCCAGTCCACTCCGGCGGCGTAGTAATCCAGCGGATGGCAGCTTACCGGAAAGCCCAGCAGCTCATGCTCCCAGCGCTCCACCTGCATTTTGCCGGCGCCGAGTTCCGGCTCCACCGGCTCCACCAGTCCGCCTGATCCGGCCACCGCCTCCAGACGCGCCAGTCGCCAGAACAGCCTGCTCCGCGGCTCGCCGAGGGAATCGAGAGCCCCGGCCTTCAGCAGCGACAGCCACTCGGCCGGCTTCGGCTTGCCGCGCCGGAACAGATCGCCGGCATCGGAGAACGGCTGCTCTTCCATCAACCGCTTCACCGTCTCCTCGCGCAGCCCCTTGATCTGCGATAGCGGCAGCCGCACCGTGTCACCGCTCACCAGGCAGCGCTCTTCCGACAGATTCACGTCCGGCGGCAGAAACCGCGCGCCGTTGCGCAGCGCCTCCAGTACGTAGACGATGGTTGCGTAGAAGCCGCGCTGGTTGGAAATCACCGCCGCCAGGAACTCCACCGGGTAGCGCGACTTCAGCCATGCTCCCTGGTAGGCCTCCACCGCATAGGCCGCCGAATGCGCTTTGTTGAACATGTATCCGGCGAAATCCTCAACCATTCCCCACACCGCTTCGATCTCCTCCGCCGTGTGGCCGCGCCCGTGCGCGCACTCGCGGAACTCATCGCCGAAGCGCGCAATGCGCTCGCGGTCCTTGTTCTTCACCAGCGCCCGCCGCAGCATATCGGCGCGGCCCCAGTTCATGCCCGCGAATCCGTTGGCCACCAGGAGAATGTGTTCTTCATACGCCATCAGCCCGTAGGTGTCGGCCAGCAGCGGCTGCAGCGATGGATGCACGTAACTCACCGGTTCCAGCCCCTGATGCCGCCGTGCGAAGGCGCGCTTCTTGCCCTCGTTGGCCGCGCCGGGCCGGATGATGGATTCCACCGCCGTCAGGCAGTAAATGTCGCGGCAGTCCGACATTTGCAGCAGTCCGGTCATGGCCGGCGACTCAATGTGAAAAACACCGCGCGCGCGCCCGGTGGCGATTTGCTCCCAGGTGTGTGGATCTTCCTCATCGATCCTCTCGACATCGATCGCGATGCCGCGGTTGGCCTGGATGTTCGCGGCGGCGTCGCGCAGCACGCTCAGGCCCGCCTGGCCCAATAGGTCCATCTTCAGCAGGCCCAGATCTTCCACATCGTCCATCGTGTACTGCGTGGTGGGAATTCCCTTCGCGCTCACGAACAGCGGCATGCGGTCCTCAATCGCCGTGGCGCTGATCACCAGCCCGCAGGGATGCATCATCCGGTGCCGCGGCGCCCCTTCCAGCTTCCACGCGGTTTCGAGCACCGTCTTGTACGGCTCCTGCTCGACCGGCAGATGCCGGCATTCCGGCGCCCGCTCCACCACCGCCGCCGCGTCGCCGTGAAAGTGCGGCAGGTGTTCGGTGAAGCGCCGCACCTCGCGCTCCGGAATCCCGTACACCTTCGCCAGATCCGCCACCGCCGCGCGGCCCTGAAAAGTGTTCAGCGCGCCGATCATCGCCACGCGCCCCTCGCCGTATTTTTCGAAAACATACTTCACAACGTCATCGCGCTTGTCCCAGGGCAGGTCGAGGTCAATATCGGCGAGCTTGGCGAATTGCATCCGCTCGCGGTTCAGAAAGCGCTCGAAGCTGAGTCCGAAGCGGAACGGGCAGACGTTGCTGATGCCCAGCGCGTAGCAGACCAGGCTGCCGGCGGCGCTGCCGCGCGCCAGCGTTGCGATGCCGTTTTCATTGGCCCAGCGCACGATGTCGGCGAAGATCAGGAAGTAGCCGGCGTAGCCCACCTGCTCGATCATCTCCAACTCCCGTTGCAGACGCTCGCGCTGCTCCGCTTTCGGACGCGCGCCGTAGCGTCTTCGCAATCCCTCCTCGCTCAGCCGCTGCAGCATCGCCGCGGCATCTTCCTCTCCGCAGGCGAACTCCGGGAAATGGATCTCCCCCAGCGGATAATCGAACCGGCAGCGCTCGGCGATGCGCAGCGTATTGGCCAGAGCCTGCTTCATCTCACCGAAGTGCCGCTCCATTTCTTCCGGCGTGTGGAAGTGATACTGCCCCTGGCGCGGCAGCTTTTCCTCATGCTCCTGGTCGAGCAGCGTCAGCGTCCGCATGGCGGCCACCATGTCGTAGAGCCGGCGGTCGGCCGGTGTCAGATAGTGCGTCTCCGCGGTGGCCGCTACCGGCGTCTTCATCCGCCGCCCGGCCTCCACAAACGACCGCGCCTTTTTCCAGTCCCCTTCATTGTGCGGAGAAATCTCGAGCACGAAGTTCGCGCCGTAGATCTCACGGTAGGGCGCCATTGCCGCCTGCGCCGCCGCATTACGCGGTCCGTAGAGGCACACCAATCCCTTACGGAGTTCGTTCAACCGCTCGTGCGTCACGCCTCTTGTGAGCAGCCGGCAGAGGTTGCTGTAGCCGGTTGCGTTTTCCACGAGCAGGCTGAGCCACTCGCCTTCCGGTGTCCGCACCATGCTCCCGATTACCGGGTGCACGCCGGCCTCTTTTGCCTTGCGATAGAACTCCACCGCGCCGCTCAGGCCTTCGGTATCGATAAGCCCAACGGCCGGCATGCGGCAAGCGGCGGCCGCCTCGACGATCTGCGGAACGGGGAGCGTCGAGTCGAGCAGGGAGTGCCAGGAATGGTTATGCAGGGCCACGTAGGGCATGGCACCCTATAGTGTACATTTTTACACTATAGGGTGCATAAGAAACTCATAGCCCCGCACCACTACCTTTTCCCCGTACTGCCGCCGCAGAGCATCGATGGCCGCGGCCAGCGCCACGGGCGAGCGCGGCGCGGGTCCGGCGAACAGGTTCATCTGCGGCGACGGCGCATAGACGCGGCTGGCCGCCAGCCGCATCCCGCGCAGGCGCACGCGGCGCTGCCAGGCCGCGCGGAGCAGGCCGGGAAGCAGGGGGAAGAAATCATTCTCCACCGAGGTCGGCTCGGGTACGGTCACCGATCGCTCCGATTCGGCGCGGTCGGTGTAGCGCAGCTCCAGCGTCAGCCGCCGCACTTCGCAGCCGGCCGCGCGGATTTGAGCCATCAGCCGCTCCAGCATCCGCCGCAGTTCCCGCAGCAGGAGCGGCTCCTCCCAGGCGTCTTCGGCGAAGTCGATCTGTTCGCGCCAGCGGGGCTCTCCCGCCCCGGAGGAGGGAGCGCGCACCGGGTCAAAGTCGATCCCCTGCGCCAGCCGCTGCAGTTTCAGTGCGCGGCGCCCCAGCACCAGCTCCAGCGCGTCCAGCGGCGCGCGCGCCATTTCTCCGATCCGCGCCATGCCCGCCACTTGCAGCAGCGCCAGTGTCTCGCCGCCGACACCCGGCAGCCATCCCAGGGGCAGGGAATGGAGGAACGCGGCCTCCTGCCCGGCGGGCACAACAACCTCGGCGCCGGGCTTCTTGATCCGCGCCGCGATCCGCGCCACCGATTTGCTCGACCCCATGCCGGTGGAAAGCGACACGCGCAGCCACTGGCCCACCGTCCGGCGCAGCTGGTGCACGACCGCCGCCGCCTCGCCATGCAGCGAGCCGGTGCCGGTTAGATCAAGGTATGCCGCGCCGACGCTGACCGGTTCCACCAGCGGCGTCCGTTCCTGGCACAGGCCGAGGATCTGGCTGGAGAACTGCTCATAAAGCTCGAAATGGGCCGGCACGGTCACCAGCGCCGGGCACAGCCGCCGTGCGCGCGTTACCGGCAGTCCGGCGCGTACGCCGAAGCGTGCCGCCTCGCGCGAGGCCGACAGCACGACGCCGCGGCCCCGTCCGCCGACGGCGACAGGACGGTTTCTGAGCTTGCGGTCGGAAGCCTGTTCAATGGAGGCGAAGAAGCCATCGCCGTCCCAATGGACGATGGAGCGGGCAGAGAGGGGCATGGCAGAGAATAGTGTACATCCTTATACTATCACGCTGCTCCTGCCATAACGTGAAGTTGTGGACTTGCTTCTGCACGACTTGCTAAGGACACGCGCGGAACAATCGGGCCTAGTCGAACAGGCCGATCTGCTCTTCGGTCGGGGGCTGCTTCTTGCGGCGGCCGGAGGCGCCGGAAACGGCGAGAACGTGAACCTCTTTTAATGATGCCTTGGGCAGAAACAGGCTCTGGTTGTTGGAGTTCGGGTCCGGCGGGGAGAGCTGGAAGCCGTAGGGGGAGGCGGCGAGCAGGTCGTTGGGGAGGATGCCTTCCTGAAAGTCATTGTCGTGGAATTGGGCGCGCACCCACAGGCCCTCGTGCTTGGGTCGTGTCTGGAAACGGCGGCGCTCCTGGAAAGGCGTGGGACCGTCGAAATTTATAACAAAAGAAACGACTTTTATCTCTTCGTACGGGGTAAACAGGAGTGCGCCGGAAGGGGTGATCATTTCGATCCCGGCCGGCTGGAGCCAGGACTGGGGGTTGATGAAACCGGTCAGGGCTTCCCGCTGGAAACGGTGAATGACGACCTTCTTGGAGGTGGAGCCGGGCAAGGCGGCGAAATCCTTTTTTTGAAAATGTTTAAAACAAATTCGAGGATATTGTATCATTGGTCCAATGCAGCACGTCGATGCGCTCCATGTGCGAGCTCAGGCCTTCCTGAGCTTTTGCCGCGTCGAGAAGGGGCTGACGGTGAATACCGTGGCCGCTTACAGCCGGGATCTGGAGCGCTATGCCGAGTTCGCCAGCAAGATGCAAGCCGAAACAGATCAACTACTTGTGCGGTCATATCTCGATCATTTGTATAAGGAAGGGCTCTCCAGCCGCTCCATCGCGCGCCATTTGACCACCCTCAGGAACTTCTACCGGTTTCAGCTTCGCGAAGGACTGATCGACAGCGATCCGGTGGGCACGGTACCGCTGCCCAGGCAATGGCGCCAGATTCCCAAGCAGCTTTCCGCCGAACAGGCCGGAAGCCTGCTCGCCGCCCCCGACGCCGGTACTCCCAAGGGGCTGCGCGACCGCGCCATGCTGGAGCTGCTATATGCCTCTGGACCCCGCGTATCGGAACTGTGCGGGATTCAGCTGAAGGACATCAACCTTGAGCTGGGCGTGGTACGGATCACGGGCAAAGGAAGAAAGCAGCGTCTGGTGCCGGCGGGTAAGTCGGCACTGGAGGCGGTGAGGAGGTACCTGGAGTGCGGCAGAGGGCCGCTGTTGAAGGGAAGGGTAAGCCCTTATCTGTTTGTAACGGCGCGCGGGGGGCCGCTGACGCGGCAGGCATTCTGGACGACGATCCGCGGTTACGGGCGTCAGGCGGGCATTCGCCAGCCGCTGACGCCTCACTTAGTTCGGCACAGCTTCGCGACGCACCTTCTGGAAGGCGGCGCCGATTTGCGGAGTGTGCAAACCATGCTGGGCCACGCCGATATTTCGACGACCCAGATTTACACCCATGTCTTGCGGACACGACTGCGGAAAACAGTTGACGAACATCATCCGCGCGCCTGAGACCATGCGTTCGGCGGCACGGGATGGGTGGAAAGGGACCCGATGAGCGATTACATGTTCATGTTGGAGAGCCACCTGAGCCCGGAGCAGAACCAGGTGGTGTCGCAAGTGGCGGCGGCCGCCGAGAAGGCGGGAGTCACCGCATTTGTCAGCGGTGGCGCGCTGCGCGACATGATGGGGGGCTTTCCGATCCGCGACCTGGATTTCACCGTGGAAGGCAATGCATTGAAGGTCGCCAAGCTGCTGACCGACCAGAAGGCGGCCAAGGTGGTGAGCAAGGACGATACGCGCAAAGCCGCCTCGCTCAGGTTCGCCAACGGCGTGGAGTCCGAGATTGCCATGGCGCAGGAGGCGCGCTACGGCAAGGCCGGGAGCAAGCCGAAGGTGGTGCCGGTGACCATCCACGAGGATCTGCGGAGCCGCGACTTCACCATCAATTCGGTGGCGCTGTCGCTGAACCCGGGCTCGCGCGGGCTGCTGCTGGATCCGAGCAACGGGCTCGGGGACCTGGAGCGGCGCGAACTGCGGGCCAATTCCAATTACACGCTTTATGATGATCCGTCACGCATCTTGCGGCTCTGGCGGCTGGCCGTTCGCATGGATCTCAGCATCGAGGATCGCACGCGCAGCCAGTATGAGAATGTCCGCGAGGCGGGGCTGGAGAAGAAGATCCCCACCAAGGCGCTGCTGGAGGAACTGCGCAAAATGGCCGACGAGCCCAATCCCGGCGCGCTGCTGGAGGTGCTGGACAGGGAAGGACTGCTGAGCCTGTTTTCCCCGGCGCTGACGGGAGCCAAGATCAACCAGGCGGGTTTCTCCAAGTTTCAGCAGGCATTGCAGGCGATTCCCTTCGGGGCGCCGTTTCCACTGGAGCGGCTGGGGCTGTTTCTGTTCTTGCTGACCGAGAAGTTCACCGCAAAGGAGAGGTCGCAGCTGATCTTGCGGCTGAAGATGCCGAAGTCGGATGTGACGATTTGGCAGAAGCTGGAGGGACGCGCTAAGAAACTCCAGCAGACGTTGAAGTCGGCGAAGCTCAAGAAGGCGTCGCTCATATACGACCTGCTGCAGAAGACACCTGGGGACGAGATTCTGTTCCTCTACATGCGGTCGCCGCAGCGGCTGGTCCATGACCGGATCAAGACGTACTTGCAGAAGTCACTTCCGGCCGTCCAGGAGGTGACCGACCGCGACGTGGCGCAGCACAGAGGGGTGGAGCCGGGTGAAAAGAAATTCGCCGAGGCAAAGCGGGACTACATCGTGGCGAAGCTCGACGGGCGGATCCGCAAGCCGGCTCCGGTGGAGGAGGCGCCCCCACCCGCGGCATCGGCTTCCGGGCGGCGCTGAGTTTCCGCCGGGCCCTGAAAAGCGGTACAACAGGGGGATATGGACCGGCGAACCTTCATCCTCACTTCCGGCGCCACGGCGTTGGCGACGCAACGCGCCGCGGGCGCCAACGACCGCGTGCAGATCGGCGTGGCCGGGGTGCGCAGCCGCGGGCGCGAACATGTCGATATCTTCGCGCGCCAGACGGGCTCGCGCGTGGTTGCGGTGTGCGACATCGATACGGCGCAGACGGAGAGGTCGTTGTCGCTGGCCGAAAAGGCGCAGTCGGCGAAGCCGAAGATCTACCAGGACTACCGGCGGATGCTGGAGGACAAGGACATCGACGCAGTGTCGCTTGCCACCTGCAACCACTGGCATGCGCTCGGCGCAATCTGGGCCTGCCAGGCGGGCAAGGATGTCTATTGCGAGAAGCCGGCAAGCCACAACATCTGGGAAGGGCGCAAGATGGTGGAGGCGGCGCGCAAGTACAAGCGCATCGTCCAGGTGGGGATGCAGAGCCGCTCCATTGAGCATAAGCGCCGCGCCATGCAGCTGCTGCGCGACGGCGTCATCGGGAAGCTGTATCTGGCCAAGGGGCTGTGTTTCAAGCGGCGCAAGTCCATTGAAAAGTCGCCTGACGGGCCGGTTCCGCCGGGCATCGATTACAACACGTGGGTCGGTCCGGCGCCGATGCGCCCGTTCAACCCCAACCGGTTCCACTACAACTGGCACTGGTTCTGGGACACCGGCAACGGCGATATCGGTAACCAGGGCGTGCACGAGATGGATATCTGCCGCTGGGGATTGGGCAAGACGACGCTGCCGCAGTCGGTTTATTCCAGCGGCGGCAAGTTTATCTACGACGACGACCAGGAGACGCCGAACACCCAGATGGCGACGTTCGACTACGGCGACTGCCAGATGATGTTCGAGGTGCGCGGGCTGCTGACCGGCGGCGAGTCCAGCATCCACTACGACGGGTCTAATTTCATCGGTAACCTGTTTTATGGCAGCGATGGCTACATGTCGATTGACTCGAACGGGTTTCAGATTTACTTGGGCGAGAAGCGCGAGCTGGCGCAATCGATGAAGCCGGTAGAGGCCAAGATCTGGGACACCAACCCGCACATGGAGAATTTCCTCAAGGCGGTGCGCAGCCGGAACGAGAAGGATCTGAACTGCGATGTCGAAGAGGGGCACCTGTCGGCCGCCCTGTGCCACATGGCCAACATTAGCTACCGCCTGGGCCGTAAGCTGAGCTTCGACGCGGCGGGCGAGAACTTCCGTGCGGATTACGAGGCCAACCTGCTGGTGGCTCGTGATTACCGGGTGCCCTTTGTCGTGCCGCCGGTGGTTTAATCCGCCGGGAAAGTTGTTAATTCATACCCGAATAGCTTGCCAATACCGCCGCCGCTCTCGTACCTTGAACCCGAGAGGTCATTCATGAAAAAACTCGGTTTTCTGCTGCTCACGTTGACGGTTGCGGGTTGGAGCCAGACGGCGGAGACGCGCGTGTTCCGGGCGATCCTGTCGCCTGCCAACGAGGTGCCGCCGATCACGGGGCTGAACGCCTCCGGCACGGCCACGGTTTGGGCTCACGTGATCCGGAACGCCGCCGGACAGATCGTGTCAGGGTCGGTGGACTTCCATGTGAACTACTCGTTCCCCGGAGAAGTGAGTTTCACCGGGCTCCACATTCATAACGGCCCGGCGGGCGTGAACGCCGGCGTCACGATCAATTCCGGAATTCTGGGAGCGTCTCCGATTGTGGATTCCACCGGGCGCGGCCGGATAGAGCGGCAGGGGCAAGTGCTGGTCAACAACCAAGCCGGGCTGGATACGCTGAACGGCATGTTCCGGGATCCCAGCCAGTTCTACGTGAATCTCCACACGACCGTGAACACGGCAGGAGCGATCCGGGGGCAGTTGGTTGCCGCCGAGTCGGTGGTGGTCATGGGGATGATGAGCCCGGCGAACGAGGTGCCGCCGATCCAGGGACTGAACGCCAGCGGCGTGGGAACGGTGGTTGGCGTGGTGACGCGGGGTGACGACGGGGCGATCACCTCCGGCGAGGTCGTCTTTGACGTCAACTACAGTTTCCCGGCGCAGGTGACCTTCACGGGGCTGCACGTGCACAGCGGCCCGGCGGGAGTGAACGCGGGCGTAACGCTGAATTCGGCGCTGGCCCGGACAACATCGGCCGAGAACGGCCGCGGAAGGGTCAACATCGCGGCGGAAATCGCGCTGAACGCGGCATCGATCGACGCTTTGGAGGGACTGTTCCGCAATCCGGCGAGCTACTACATCAACCTGCACACGACCGATAATACCGGCGGCGCCATCCGTTCCCAGCTTCGGCCCACCGACATGACGCGGCTGACGGTGAACCAGACTCCCGCCAATGAGGTGCCGCCGATTGCCGGGCTGGATGCCAGCGCGGCTTCCGCGGTTCAGGTTCACACGCTCCGCAACGAGGATGGTTCCGTGCTGGCCGCGCATGTCGTGTTCGACGTGAATCACCGCTTCCCCGGCGAGACGGAGTTCACCGGACTCCATGTTCACAACGGCGTCGCCGGAGAGAACGGGCCCGTGCGGATCGATAGCGGCATCGCGGCTGGTTCGACGATCACCTCGGCGACGGGGTTCGGCAACATTTTCCTGAGAACGACAGTGAGTGACGACGCGGGCCTTGCGACCGTGAATTCGATGCTCGCGAATCCCGAACGGCATTACCTCAACCTGCACACGGCGGTGAATCGAGGCGGCGCGGTGCGTGCGCAGACGGGCACGGCGCTGGGTCGTCCGGTGTTAGGCGCGGCGGTGGCGGCGACCAATGATCCGGCGGGCACCACGGGCGCGCCCGGTGGACTGGTGTCGATTTACGGCATCAACCTGGCCTCCGTTGCGGCGGGCTTAAGCGCATGGCAAGGCGCCGTGATCCCTTCCAGCCTGAACGGCGTGAGCGTCACCGTTGGCGGCCGCCCTGCGCCGCTGTTGTTTGTCTCCAGCGGCCAGATCAATCTCCAGGTTCCACTGGACGTGGTTTCCGGAATGCGGCCGATCGTGGTCACGGCGGGCGGTCAGGCCAGCGCGCCTTTCAACATGCAGATCGCCGCCAACGCTCCTTCGATCTTCTTTCATCCGGGCGGCGGCATTGTGGTGAAGAACGCCGACTTCTCGCTGGTGACGGCGGATAACGCGGCATCAGCGGGTGAGATTCTGGTGATCTACATGACCGGCATGGGCCAGACCGCGCCGCCGATTTTCACAGGCAGGCTGGTGGGCCCCGCGACGCCGCTGCCGGTGACGGCGCAACCGGCGGTGACCATCGGCGGCGCCACCGCGGAGGTGATCTACTCCATCGCGTCGCCGGGTTTTGTCGGATTGAACCAGGTGGCGGTGCGAATGCCGGCAGGTATCGCGGCGGGAACGGCGCCCGTGATTGTGCGCATCGGGCCGGCGGTGTCGAATACGGTGAATATCGCGGTGCGGTAGCCGGTGGCAGAAGAACTTCGCGCCGAAACTGAGCCAGATGTTGGGGATTACAGCGCTCCGGCGAAGTGGGAAACTACCGTAGAACGGACGGTGCAGCTCGATCATCACGTCCGCGAGGTGTGCGGGCGCTGCCTGTTTACCTGCTCCGTCCGGATCGCTTGACTGGAAAGCGGCCGTGCATTCTGGCGCTGCGTGGCCACGGACCTTACGGGCATGACCCAGTGGCACGGAGGGCCGGCTTGGAAGGCGTACGCGGTGCAGGAGCGGCTGGAGATCGAGTAATTTGACGGCGGCCACTCGTGGAACGGAGTGCGTGCGTATGCGTTGCTGGAGGAATCGCTCGGTGTTTAGCGAGGCTGATGGGTGTGTTAAAATCGAGTGATTCCAAGGGCCCGTAGCTCAGTTGGTTAGAGCGCTACCTTGACACGGTAGAGGTCACAGATTCGAGTTCTGTCGGGCCCACCACTATTCCGAGAAGGTATAGCTGTCCATTGTGCGGCGTAAACGGAGTCGTCCTCGCTTGCGGCGAGGCAGCGATAGCGCGGAGGAAAATGGCTATGACGACATACACTTCTTCTTTTATTATCGCGCATCACAGCGTTTCAACGCGCTTCCATCAACACGCGATACTTGCGTAGCAGCTCATAAATCACCACGCCGCCAGCCGTCGCCACGTTGAGTGAATGCTTCTGCCCGAGCATCGGGATCCGCACAAACGTGTCGGCCATCTCCAGCAGCCCTGCCTGTATGCCATCCACCTCGTGCCCGAACACCACGCAAACCGGAAATCGCGGCCGCCAGTCATAGAGATCCACCGACCGCGGATTCGTTTCAATCGCCGCGATCTCGTACTGGTGCTCGCGTAGCTCGCGCAGCAAACCGGCCGGCTCCCAGCTGTGCTTCCATCCCACCCGCTCCTCAGCCCCCAGCCCCGTCTTGCTGATCTGATGCTTGGGTGGCTGTGCCGTAATCCCGCCGAGCAGCAGCTTTTCCACTCCCGCCGCATCCGCGGTCCGGAAAAACGCCCCCACGTTGTACATGCTGCGGACATTGTCGAGCAGAATCGTCACCGGCAATGTCCGAATCGCTTCATAAGGCTTCGCCGCATGCGTGGCAAGAAAAGGCGTCCGCTCCATACGCTTCAGCCAGCGTAGCAACTCTGCGAAACTCAAGACATGGTGCTTGATGGCGCTACGCTTACGCTCGATGCTTTGGAACGCATCGCCGCCGGTGAGCCGGTGGAACTCTCCCCCGCTTCCCGCGAGAGGATCGCCGCCTCCCGCAACGTCGTCGAGCGCATGGCCTCCGGCGACGAGCCTGTCTACGCCGTCAACACCGGCGTCGGCCTTCTCGCCGATGTCAGAATCAAGCCCGAACAGATCGCCCTCATGCAGCGGAACCTCATCCGCTCCCACAGCTGCGGTGTCGGCGAACCGCTCAAGCGCCAACAGGTCCGCGCCATGATGGCCGCTCGAGTCAACCTCTTTGCGCTAGGCCTCTCCGGCGTCCGGCCCCTCATCGCGGAAACGCTCTGCCAGCTGCTCAACCGCGCTGTCACCCCGCTGGTCCCCTCCCGTGGCAGCGTCGGCGCCAGTGGCGATCTCGCGCCGCTATCTCACATGGCCGCCGTTCTGATCGGCGAAGGTGAAGCCGAATTCGATGGCCCCATCCTGCCCGGAGCAGAAGCCCTGCGCCGCGCCGGCATCGCTCCCGTTGTCCTGGTAGCTAAGGAAGCCGTCTCCCTCATCAATGGCACGCAGGCGATGGTATCTGTCGGCGGCCTGGCGATCGCGCAGGCGCAGCGCCTGGCCCGCTGGGCCGATCTCCTCTGCGCCATGACCGTTGATGCGCTCAAGGGAACCCCGGAAGCCTTCGACCCGCGCATTCACGATGCCCGTCCGCAGCCAGGACAGCGCGAGAGCGCCGCGCGAATCCTCGCCGCCCTTGAGGGCAGCGAAATCCGCGAGTCGCACCGCGACTGCCCGCGCGTGCAAGATGCCTACTCTCTCCGCTGCGCCCCGCAGGTTCACGGCGCCATCGCCACAGCCCTGGACCGCGCCACCCGCATCTTCGACACCGAACTCAACTCCGCCACCGACAACCCTCTCGTCTTTGGAAACGAAATCCTTTCCGGCGGCAACTTCCACGGCCAGCCAATCGCACTGGAGATGGACTACCTTGCCATCGCCCTCGCCGCCCTGGCCGGTATCAGCGAACGCCGTATTGACCGCGTGCTGAACCCCGCTCTCAACGAGGATCTCCCCCCATTCCTCGCCGCCGATCCAGGTCTCGAATCCGGCTACATGATGGCGCAGATCACTGCCGCCGCCCTGGTAGCCGAGCTGCGCGTCCTCGCCACCCCTGCCACGCCCGGCTCCATCACCACAGACGGCAACAAAGAGGACTTCGTCAGCATGGGCATGACCGCCGCCTTGAAGCTCGAGGACTCCGTCGAACACACCGCCCGCGTACTGGCCATCGAAGCCCTCTCCGCCGAACGCGCCCTCGAACTCCGCGCCCCCTTGCGAAGCAGCCCCGTCATCGAAGCAGCGCGCTCCACCATCCGCCGCGCCGCCGAAACCGGCGCCGGCGACCGCACTCTGACGCCTGAAATTGAGCGCCTTGCCGCGCACCTCCGCCACCACAATCCCGCCTGAAAATTTGACACTGATGCACCGGATTTGTTCTATTAGATGAAGAGTCTTTACCCGCCTGCTCCTCAGTAGCTCAATGGTAGAGCATTCGGCTGTTAACCGAAGGGTTGTAGGTTCGAGTCCTACCTGAGGAGCCAATTCTTCAACAACTTAGCGATCCCCACTCGAGCCCGTTTCAGCACTTTGCCTATTTCTTGCCTATTCCATGCATCGGCTGCCCCGGTTGGCCGGCATTGACCGGCTGTTGGTTCTGTGCCGACCGACGACGTCCCTTCTGGGGCGCGCTGCCGTCGGATGTAGCCGGGTCGGTCGTGGCCGCGGTGCTCGCCAACTCCCCACGCGTCTGCTCCTCGTCGGCTTTCCTCGACGAACCGGCGTCCTTCTTCAGCTCTCGCTGAATGGCGTCCAGAGCCTTGACCTCGTCAGCAAGGTAACGAGGGCTGAGGTGAGCGTAGCGAAGCGTCATTTTTATGGATGCGTGGCCCGCAAGCTTTTGGATTGCAGGGAGGGGTACGCCGCGGATCGCGAGCCAGGAGCAGAACGTGTGCCGGAGATCGTGGAACCGGAAGTTCTTGATCTTCGCGCGATCGACGGCCGCATTGAACGCGTTCTTGATGTCGGTGATGGGTTGGCCCTCGAATTTTCCATCCAGGTGCACGAAGGCGTACGGGTGCGACGACGTCTTCAGATGGACTTCGTTGAGCTTCTGAAAGGCAGTGTCATTCAACGGCAAGTTGTGGGGGCGCCCACTCTTCGTGCGGCTCTCGATGCGAATGATCCGGCGCTTGAAATCGACCTGATCCCAGCGCAGGCCGAGGATGTTCCGACGCCTCAGACCCGTGTTCACATCGATCACGATGATAGGTTCGAGGTACCACGGGCCGTTCCGGGCCTGTTCCAGTAGCTTCGGGTACTCTGTGTCAGGATCGAGAAACCGGACCCGCTCATTGTCCTCGTGAAAGAGCTTGACCTTCTTCACAGGATTCGCCTTCGTCAAGCCCTGATGGATGCACCAATTGAAGAACGACTTCGCTACCGCGACGTTCTTGTCCACGGTTGACTTGGCGACCTTGTCTTTCTCGAGGCGCTGCAACTTCAGACGTTCGATGTCCGCGGCCGTGACGTTCTTCAGCGCGGTTCCCGTACCGAGTGCCTGTTCGAGAACCGTCAGACCGTTCTCGACGTAGGTTGAGAAGGACCGATGATGCGCCTTGGAGTGCTCCCGGTATTGCTTTAGGGCATCGCCTAACGAGGATCGAGTCGGCTTGGTGACCGCCTCCCAGGAACCGTCCTCGATTGCCTTCTGATGGGCCGCCCACCAGATCTGTGCGTCCCGCTGACGGCGGAATCGTCGCCGCCCCGCGTCTGGTCTGGGTATACGACCTCCGCGACCCATCTCTTGAGCTTCTCGTCCCAGACGGGGCCCTCAGAGTAGTCTTTTTTCGGACTGCGCGCCATACAGGCCTCGGTTCATGAGTTAGCTCGTTTCCTCAGTTCGCAGTTGCGCTGGGCCTGGCCACCGCCGTCGCGCCGCTGCCGTTGCGCTCGTCGGTCTTTCCGTGCAGGTTCTGGGTCACGAAACGCTCCATATCCTTGCGTCGGAATCGAACGCTTCGTCCGAGCCTCACGTAGGGAATTTTCTTCTGGCAGACCCAATGCCGGATCGTCCAGGGTCCAAGCCGCAAGTATGCGGCGGTTTCTTCTACCGTCATTAGGACGTTGCTGTCGTCAGGCATACCTGACCTCCTGTTGGTTCTTTAGCTCCCGTTCGTAAGCGATCTGGAGCCCGGAGCGTCGCCGCGGGCGTTCACGGAAAGCCGGTCCGACACGTCCGACACCGGAAGTTGCTTGGTGAGACGGGGGAGGCGTTCGCGCATGTTCTTTTTGTAAGGCTTGATCGGAAATCCGCAAAATGAGTTGATCAAAACGGCAGCCGTCATTGGAGCGACCACGAGTTCGCTGAGTGGAAGTAAATGAAAAATCGCGAGTTCGCGTTCGATGGCGGCTTGGCGAGAGCCACCTGATTACGTTGAGAATTTTCGCGACTGCCCGCCGAACCAACTGCAGTCGCTGGAACCCTTCGGAGCGCCAGCAGCCGTGGCACGGTAGTCCACCCTGAGGAACGCTGACAACTGGCGATGACACCGCTGAGGTCGGTCGGACGTGATCTTGTGCAAGCAGATCAACACCTTACCGGCATAGAATGGAGAATCTTGGCAGGTGTGATCGGCGAAAGCCGATTGCCATCGGCCGGCCCAGTCCTGCGATCACCCAGACCAGTGATATTGCGGGGTGGCAAGGGTTCTGGTACGTCTGCGGAAGTGAAGAGGAATGGCCGTCGAGTCAGCAGTCCACAACAAGACGCCGCGGGTCGGCATGCTAGCGAAGGTCCGCAATCGACGGGGCGTGATCGCCTCGGTGGAACCGTTCGATGGCGCTGCCGAGGGGCTGTAGTCCGCAAAAACGTCGACCGAGCCGAAATCGCACACTGGAAAAGTTCGTAACGTGCGATCCTGAGCGCTCATGCTGCATTCAAAGCTCGTCTCCGCCGTCGCCCGCTGTCTGCGAACCGTCATTCGCGTCTCGCTCGACTTGGCCTGCGCCCCCGTCCTGGCCGTGCGCTCGCATAGTGCCTTGGTCGCTGAGAACCTCTTTGTTCGCAAAACAACTGGCGCTGTTTCAGGAGTGGAAGACCAAGCCCCACCGCGCTGACGACTCCACCCGCTGGCTGATGGCCACCTTGAGCCGGTTCTTCCCACGGCGCGGTGCGCTGGTGGCTGTGAAGCCCGAAACGCTGACCCGTTGGCACCGCAAGAGGTTTCGTCTCTTTTGGCGCTGGAAGTCCAACCCCGCGGGAAGACCACCGCTGCCGAAGGACCTTCGTCGGCTGATCCGCGAGATGGCCGTCGAAAATGCCACCTGGGGCGAGGAACGCATTGCCGACGAACTGCAGCTGAAACTTGGCATCCGGGTTTCGCCGCGGACCGTGGGGAAGTACCTGCAGGCAAGGCTGCCGGCGAGGTCGGCGCTGACCGCGTAGACCGTATCGTCATCTCGTGGCGCCGATTCGATCAGATCGCGAACAACCGCAGCCACACTGCGCCCACTCTCGTGGTCCAGCTCCCGCCAGCATTGCCGCGAGGCCAAATCGGTCCCGTTCTTCGGCAACTTCCCTCCACTACGCTATCCTTTAAGTTTCTAATCATGACGCGCGTCCGCTTTGCGCCCTCCCCGACTGGCTACCTTCACATCGGGGGCGCCCGAACATTCATCTTCAATTGGCTCTACGCCCGCCGCCGCGGCGGAACAATGATTCTCCGCATCGACGACACCGACGTCGTGCGCAACACCCAGGCCTCGCTCGACTCCATCTACGAAGGTCTCCGGTGGCTCGAACTCGGCTGGGACGAATTCTACCGCCAGTCAGAACGCCTCGAGCTGCATCGCAAGGCCGCTTGGGCCATCTTCGAAAAGGGCCACGCCTACCGCGACTTCACCCCCGCCTCCGAGGCCGTCGAGAATCCAACGGGACCATGGTTGTTTAATCCGGGCATGCGCGAGCTCACCCGCGCGGAGAGCGATCGCCGGGCCGGCGCCGGCGAACCCTTCGTCCTGCGTTTCCGGGTACCGCGCGAGTCGCGGCAAGAGGTCGTTGTCCAGGATCACGTCTACGGGACGGTGAGCAAGGCAACCGGCGACATCGAGGATTTCGCCCTGCTGCGCTCCAATGGAATGCCTACCTATCACATGGCATCCTGCGCCGACGACGCCGACCTGCGCATCACCGAAATCCTGCGCGGCCAGGAACATTTGGCCAACACCTTCAAGCACGTCCTCATCTTCGAATCGCTCGGCGTCGAGACGCCGCGCACCGCCCACCTGCCGCTGCTCATGGCGCCCGACGGCGCGAAACTCTCCAAGCGCATTCATGGCCCTGTCGTCAGCGTCACCACCTATCGCGACGCCGGCTTCCTGCCCCATGCCTTCGTGAATTTCCTCTCCCTGCTCGGCTGGTCGCCGAAAAATGACCGCGAGAAGATGTCGCGCGAGGAACTGGTCGAGCTCTTCTCACTCGATGGCATCAACCGCAGCAACGCCATCATCAATTTCACCGCTGAGGAGCCGTTCGATCCCAAAGCCCTCTGGCTGAACGCCGAGCATCTCCGCTCCCTCCATCACGCTGAACTCTCGCAACGCCTGATGCCCTATGCCGAAAAGGCCGGCTTCGCCGGCGCCACACCGGACAAACTCCGCGCCATCGCTCCGCTGATCCAGGAGCGCATGCGCCTGCTCGGCGAAGTTGCCACCGTCGCCGATTTCTTCTTTCTCGAGCCGCGCTCCTACGATCCCGGCGAATTGATCCCCCAGAAAGGCGACGCCGCCATGGCCGCCGGCGCGCTCCGCAAATCCAAGGAAATTCTATCGGACCTGCCCGCCTTCGATCACGCCACCTTGGAATCGGCCCTCCGCGCCGCTGCCGCGGACGTCAAACTGAAAACCGGACAAATGTTCCAACCCGTCCGCGTCGCCGTCTGCGGGCGCAAGAACGCGCCGCCGCTGTTTGAAACGCTGGAAGCGCTCGGGCGCGACACCGTCCTTGCCCGCATCGACTTCGCCTTAGGACTCCTGTAATGAACGATACCGATTCACGACCTTCTCATTTCATCCGCGACATCATTCTCGAAGACAATGCCAGCGGCAAGCATGGCGGCCGCGTCCACACACGCTTTCCTCCCGAACCCAACGGCTATCTCCACGTCGGCCACGCCAAGAGCATCACGCTCAACTTCGGGCTCGCCGAGGAATTTGGCGGCAAGTGCAACCTCCGCTTTGACGACACCAACCCCACCAAGGAAGAGACCGAGTACGTCGAGTCGATCATTGAAGACGTCCGGTGGCTCGGCGGCGATTTCGGCGGCCGCGTCTTCTACGCATCCGACTATTTTCAACAGCTCTACGATTGGGCCGTCGTGCTCATCAACAAGGGTGTAGCCTACGTCTGCGATCTGAGCAGCGACCAGGTTCGCGAAACACGCGGCACCCTCACCGAGCCCGGAAAAAACAGCCCCTACCGCGATCGCAGCGTCGAGGAGAACCTCGACCTTTTCGCGCGCATGAAAGCCGGTGAATTTCCCGACGGCTCGCGAACCCTGCGCGCCAAAGTCGACATGGCCTCGCCCAATCTCAACATGCGCGACCCCGTCATGTACCGCATCCTGCACGCCGAGCATCACCGCACCGGCGACCAGTGGTGCATCTATCCCATGTACGACTGGGCCCACGGCCAATGCGATTCCATCGAAGGCATTACCCATTCCATTTGCACGCTCGAGTTCGAAGACCATCGCCCGCTTTATGACTGGTATCTTGACCAACTCGGCGTCTTCCACCCGCAGCAGATCGAATTCGACCGCCTCAACCTCACCTACACTCTGATGAGCAAGCGCAAACTGCTTCAGCTGGTGCAGCAAGGCATCGTCGATGGCTGGGATGATCCCCGGATCCCCACCCTCAGTGGCATGCGCCGCCGCGGTTATTCGCCCGAAGGTCTGCGCAATTTCGCGCGCAATCTCGGCGTCTCGAAAACCAACGGAATCACGGAATTCGAGAAACTCGAATACTACGTTCGCGAGGATCTCAACAGGACCGCCCTGCGCGTGATGACCGTCTTGCGCCCGCTCAAGCTCGTCCTCACCAACTATCCCGAAGGCCAGACCGAAATGCTGGAAGCCGTCAACAACCCCGAGGATGCAAATGCCGGCACGCGCCAGGTCCCCTTCAGCCGCGAACTCTGGATTGAGCAGGACGACTTCCGCGAGGAGCCGCCCAAAGGCTACCACCGCCTCTATCCCGGCAATGAAGTACGCCTCCGCTACGGTTACATCATCAAGTGCCAAAACGCCCTGAAGGACCCGGCAACAGGCCGGATCACCGAAATCCACTGCACCTACGATCCCGACACGCGCAGCGGCCAGCAGACGCGCAAAGTGAAGTCAACCATCCACTGGGTCGCCGCCGCCACCGCCATCCCGCTCGAAGTCCGGCTCTACGACAAGCTCTTCACCGTCGAGAATCCCAATGACGTGCCCGAGGGCCAGGACTTCACCACCCACATCAACCCGAACTCCCTCGAAACCGTGCCCGCGAAAGCGGAACCATCGCTCGCTAATGCCCAGCCCGGCAGCCGCTTTCAATTCGAACGGCTCGGCTATTTCTGCGCCGACAAATCCTCAACCGCCGGGCGGCTCCTGTTCAACCGCACCGTGGAGCTGCGCGACACTTGGGCAAAGCTCCAAAAGAAATCATAGGACCTTCAACCGGTACGTCTTCAGCGCGTTCTCCCACGTCAGCTTCCCGAACACCGCGGCCAAACTACTCTGAATGTGAGATACATGCTGCGCCTGACTGGCATAGCCCTCCGGCGATTGCTTGCGTGAATCCTCGTCGGGTCATCATTGCGGAGCTGGAGGCGCCTTCCTCGGGCGCTACTCAGGCTTGTGCGCGCCACCCCCGCCTGCTTTTTGTCTATCCTGTTCCGGAAGGGAGCGGTTGAACACCGCGCCAAAACCGCTGGTTTGCCGGTAGACATAACCTTGCCACGGATCGCGTCCTTCGATCCTCGGATCGCCGGTCTGTTTCAATCTTGCCTCCAGCCGCTCGCGGTGCGCGCGCTTGACCTCCTGAAAGGCGGCTGCACCAGCAAGGTTATTCACCTGGTCCGGATCGGAGGCCAACTCGTACAGTTCCTCGGCCGGACGCTTCCCGAAGCACATCTCGAATTGGCGGGGAAATCTTTTCCGATTCCCAGTGTCCAGCAGGAAATCCTTGGTCGGACAGCCGTCCACGTCGCCGTGGAGTGTCTTATTGGAGGAAACGAAATCGGGCCCTCCTGTCGGCCAGCGGTCCGGCTCGAAATTGCAGATGTAGAGAAATTGCCGTGTCCGGATGGCCCGCATCGGGTACGTCGCGCCGTCCGGCCTGCACCAGGTGTGACGCTCCAGGGCCGTGATGACGTAATCAAACTCCGGGATCACCGGCCCCGCTCTGGAGGCGGTAAGCATCGGAAGAAGGCTGCGGCCCGTGGTCATCTCCTGTTTCGCGATGCCGGCCGCCTCCAAAAAGGTTGGGGCGAAATCGGCGTGGCTGACCATCTCCTCCACAACGCGCCCTCCCGGAACGGCTGCCGGCCAGCGGATCGCCAGCGGCATGCGCACGCCGCCGTCATAGAGGTTCACCTTGGCCCGCGGGAACGGCATGCCGTTGTCGCTGGTCACCACGATCAGCGTGTCATCTAGCTCGCCCGTCTTCTCCAGCCGCGCCATCATCCGGCCCAGATGTGAGTCGAACCACTCGATCTCCTGGTAATAGTCGAGAATGTCGGCACGGATCTCCGGCGTGTCCGGCCAATACTCCGGCACACGAACCGCCTCCAGCCGCTTTCCGGCCTGCAATCCGGAGTTCTTTCCATAGATCCGATGCGGCTCGGTTCCGCCATACCAGAAACAGAAGGGCTGGCCGGGGCGGCGGCCGGCGAGAAAATCCTCGAAGTTGCCCGCGTAATCGCGTGTATCGATTCCCGGCGGCGCCGCCAGAAGGCGGCTGTTATACTCGGCGCCCGTTGGGTTGCGGGTGAGACCGCCGGCGCGCCAGTCTCCAGGTCCCCACCCCTTGCCCGTGTAGCCCGTATGGTAGCCGGCATCCTCCAGTTGATGCGTGAAGAGAGGATAGCTGGACGGCAGCGTGCCATAGAGCAATCCGCCTTCTCCCACCTCCCACAGTGGACGCCCTGTCAATACCGTGCTGCGCGATGGCGTGCATGATGGCGCGCAGCAGAACGAATTCCGGAACAGCACCCCCTCGCGCGCGACGCGGTCAAAGGCCGGCGTCTTCACCACCGGATCACCGTACGCTCCGGCATGCGGCCACGAATGATCATCGGCGATGGCAAACAAGATGTTCGGACTCCTGCGCCGCGGCTGACGGCGGCATCCCGCCAACACCACCGCTCCGAGAAACCCGCGCCTGCTCCAGCTGGTTATACCCTCACCGTCCTGGTTCGGTAACCACATCTCATGCACGTAATTATATTCGCCCCTCCTGTTGCCCTTGCCACGCCCGAACGGCTAAGATCACATTGTTCCCCAGGGGAGGTCTATAAACATGTTGAGGAAGTCTCTGTTCGCCTTCGCTGTCATTCTGCTGCCCGCGGCCGTCCACGCGCAGGTCAAGGTGCTTCGCCACCCCACCTACAGCAAGGGCAGAGTCGCCTTCAGCTACCTTGGCGACATCTGGAGCGCCAAGGAGAACGGCACCGGTGTCGAACGGCTCACCGTCCACCGCTCGCGCGACATCTATCCGCGCTTTTCCCCCGACGGCGCTTCCATCGCCTTCAGCTCCAACCGCGACGGCAACTATGACGTCTACGTCATGCCCGCCGCCGGAGGTAAGCCTACGCAGCTCACCTTCCACTCTGCCGACGACAACGTCCTCGGCTGGACCCCTGACGGCAAGAAAATCCTCTTCCAAAGTGGCCGTGCCAAGGGAGCCTTCCCCACCGTCGCCACCTTGTTTCTCGTCTCTGTCGACGGCGGCCTGGAAGAGCCCGTCCCCACCGACTGGGGCTCCGGCGGCAGCTATTCCGCCGATGGCGCGCGCCTCGCCCTCACCCGCCATCCCGCCTCCTGGTCCCGCAAACATTACCGCGGCAGCTACAACGCCGACCTCTGGCTGATGGACGTCGCCGCCAAAAAATTCACCCGGCTCGGCGACAACGATTACAAGGGCAACTACCTCTGGCCCATGTACGCCCGGGGCGGGGAAGTCTACTTCGTCTCCGACCGCCTCCCCAATGAGAAGAACATTAAGTTCGGCGGCCCCGAGGTCATGAAGAGCGTCAACAACATCTGGAAAATCTCCGAGCGCGGCGGCGCCCCCTCACAGGTCACCCGCCACACCAGCGGCAATCTCTTCTTCCCTTCCATCTCCGCCGACGGCAAGACCATCGTCTATGAAGAAAACTTCGGCCTCTGGAAACTCGACACCTCCTCCGGCAAGTCCTCCGAAATCCGCATCGAGATCAGCTCCGACTTAAAGGAAAACGAACTCGAGCTGCGCACCATCCAAAGCGAAGCCGAAGGATATCATCTCTCTCCCTCCACCCGCCGCGCCGCCATCTCCACCCACGGCGAGATCTTCACCATCGCCACCGAGCGCGGCGAAGTGCAGCGCGTCACCGACTCCTTCTGGCGCGACCAGAACCCCTCCTGGTCCCCCGATGGCAAATGGATCGCCTTTATCTCGGACCGCTCCGGCCGCGAAGAAGTCTGGATCGCCGATGAGCGCGGCCGCGGCCTCAAACAATTGAGCGATGCCGACTGCACCAAGGGTGCTCTTGTCTGGGCGCCCGATTCCAAATCCCTCCTCTGGTCCGGCTCGGACCGCAAGCTGCGCCGCGTTGACATCGGCAACGCCACCACCACCGAGATCGCCTCGAGCGAGCACGGCCAGATTTCCGGCGTCCAGTTCTCCCCCGACGCCAACTACATCTCCTATTCCAAGCCCGACCGCCTCCTCCGCTCCCACGTCCACATCAAGGAACTCGCCACCGGTACCGAACGAATGCTCGAATCCGACCGCTTCCTCACCTCCACCGGAGCCAAGTGGACCCCCGACGGCAAGAAGCTGCTCGTCATCGGCGGCGTCGGTGCCCCCGCCATGGCCGCTCTCAACCGCACCTCCACGCAGCTCTACAGCATCGCCCTCACTCCCGTAGAAACCCGCCCCGATTCCCGTGACATCGACACCGAGGAGCAGGCCCAGTCATCCTCCTCCGATGGCGCCCGCCGCGGTCCCGGCGGCCCCGCCGCCCAAGCCCCGAAGGTCGAAGTCAAGATCGACTGGAACGGCATGGAGCGCCGCTTCCAGCAGATCAGCCGCAGTTCCGATTCCGTCATCGCCATCGTGCCCTCCCCCGACAGCCGCACCTACGCCTTCGTCACCATCGGCGGCGGCGAGGAAGGTTTCTCCGGCCCCGCCCTCTACATCATCGGCGAGGATGGCTCCAGACTCACCCGCATCTCGACCGATGCCGGCCGTGAATCCTCCGAAGGCCCGCGCGGCCGCGGCGGTTTCGGTGGCGGCGGCCTCGATCCGCAATGGTCCCGCGACGGACGCAACATCTACTACATGCAGGGCGGCGGCCTCTACTCCGTTGCCGTCCCCGCCGCGCCAGCCGCCGACAGCGGACCTTCCGCCGCATCCACCCCTCGGGGTGGTGGCGGACGTTTCCCCGGCGCCCCCGCCGCACCTTCCGCGGCCCCCGCCTCCTCCACTCCCCGCCGTGTCGCCTTCACCATCCGCATGGAGATCGATCATGCCTCCCAGCGCCGTCAGGTCTTCGAAGAGGCATGGCGCGTCATGAAGTACCGCTTCTACGATCCCGCCATGCACGGCGTCAACTGGGCCGCCATGAAGGACACCTACCAGCCTCTGCTCGCCCACGTCGGCGATTCCGATGAACTCCGCTCAGTCATCATGCAGATGATCGGCGAACTCAACGCATCCCACACCGGCGTCACCGGCCCCGGCGGCCCCGGCGGCGGCGGCGCGCAGACCCGCTATCCCGGCTTCACCCTCGATCCCGACCCTTCCGGCTACTTCCGCGTCGGCCACATCTACAAGCGCGGTCCCGCCGATCACGACTACGTCAAGATCGAGCCCGGCCACTACATCCTCTCCCTGAACGGCAAGCCCCTCAAGACTACCGAAAACTACTGGCGCCACTTCAATCTCCTGACCGGCCGCAAATTCGAGTTCCAGGTCAATTCCAAGCCCCACCAGGAAGGCAGCTGGACCGTCAGTCTCGAACCACTCAGCGGCTCCGCACACGCCGACCTCGAATACGAGCGCTGGGTCGAAAGCCGCAAGCAGATGGTCGACAAACTCTCCGGCGGCAAGATCGGCTATCTCCACATCCGCGCCATGGACTCCCCCTCGCTCCGCCGCTTCCAGCGCGACCTGCTCGACAACCAGTACAAAAAAGCCCTCGTCATCGATCAGCGCTTCAACGGCGGCGGCGGCATCGATCAGGAGCTGCTCCAGATCCTCGGCCAACGCACCGCCTATCAAACCTACCGCGGCCGCGATTCAGTCGAGCTGCCCAGGCCCGTCCAGGCCTTCTACGGCCCCATGGTCGTCATGCAAAATGAGCGCTCCGCCAGCAACGCCGAGATGTTCCCCGACGGTTTCCGCCGCCTCGGCCTAGGCAAGGTGATCGGCGTTCCCACCAGCGGCGCCGTCATCGGAACCGGCTCCTACCGTCTGCTCGACGGCTCCAGCATCCGCACCCCCGGCGTCGGTGTCTACACCTCCAAGGGCGAAAACATGGAAAACTACGGTGTCCCGCCCGACGTCTACATCGACAACACCCCGGCAGACTTCCTCGCCGGCCACGATCGCCAAATCGAAAAAGCAGTAGAAGTACTAACCGCCGAACTCGGTACCAAGTAACTCACCCTGTGGGGCGAGCTTCAGTGTCAGCCTGCGCGAGGCTTCAGCCTCGCCTTCCCCGCCCAATAAAGGCTCAACTCATGCCCGTCTGGATCCTTCAGATAAGCATGCTTCCATCCCCACCGCATCAGCTTCGGCAGCTGCATAAACTTCACTCCCGCCGAAGCTAACTTCGCGCAAAACCTATCCAAATTCCTCACCTCAAAGTAAAGCCGCAGCCCTCCGTCGCCCATTGTTTGCCCGCGCTCCAGCGCGTGCAGCGCGATCGTCGATTCCCCAACCGGAGCACGCAGCCGCGCATAGACCGCCTTTCCCCCATGCTCGTAAGTCTCAATCAGCCGGAACCCCAGCAGGTCAACGTAAAACCACAGCGCCTTCGCCACGTCGCGCGAATAGATCATCGCGTGATTGAAGCTCAGTGCCATCTCAGTGCCCTAGCTGCGCCCGCAGCGAACTCTTCTGCGCCTCCGTCAACGAAAGAAGCGGCGGCCGGTACCCGCTCTCCCGCAGCCCTTTCAAACTCAGTGCGAACTTCATCGCCGGTACCCCTGCATAACCACGGAAAGCTCGCGCCGCTTCATCGAACCGCCGCTGCGCCCCCGCCACGTCACCGCCCTTGGCGTGCGCCGCGAAAACAGCGCTTGTCTCCCCCAGCAGCACACTGCCGTTGCCCGTGATCGCCCCCGCTCCGCCCGCCGCAAGGTTCGCCGCCATGTTGCCCGGCACACCCGTCAGCACCCGCATCTTCGGGAATCTCCGGATAAACTCCGTCATCTCCGGAATCTTCGAAAAGGAATCCTTCATCCCCGCCAGATTCTCAAACGTCGAAAGCCGCGTAATCAGCTCCGGCGTGATCGCCGCCCCGCTCAGTTGCGGGATGTTGTAGAGCAGCACCGGCACTCGCGCCCCGCGCAGCACCGGTTCATAGAAGGCCGCCAGTCCGTCAATCGTCGGGTTCTTGAAATAATAAGGCGGCAGAACCAGTGCCGAACCCGCCCCCGCCTTCGCCGCGTGCTCGATCAACTCCAGCGTCTCCGGGAGATTCGACGTCCCCACGTGCGCCATGATCTCCAGCTTCCCCTTGTGTTTGATCGAACTCTCCAGCACCTGCTTCCGCTCGCGGATTGAAAACGACGGAAACTCGCCCGTCGTCCCCAGGATCAGCGCCCCATCAGCGCCCCCTTTTTGCAGATGCGCCAAATAGTCGCGCTGCAGTCCCTCGTCGAACTGCCCGCGCTTGTCGATCATCGTCAGCGCCGCAACCAGAAACCGTGGTCCGGCATCGGGCAATTTGTTGGCAGCGGTCGCGGCCGCTGCTCCCAGAGAAGCGGCGAGGAAGTCACGGCGGGGATGCGGCATGCCGCTATTGTACAATTCTCCTCATGGTCAGACTCCTGCTCGCACTCTGCTTATTGACGCCCCTGCCGGCGCAAACCCCTAAGGGCTGGACCAAGGGCAAGGGCTTCGGCTGGGTCTACGGACCCGAGGATGAAGTCGGCGCTCTCAACGCCGTCAAGGACCCCGCCCAGGTGCTCGCCGCCCTCAAAACCGTCAAGACCGGAAAAGTCTATGACCTCGGAGTTCCCCTTGACGCCACCTCCTACAAATGGCCCGGCCACTCGCCCACCTCCGTCATCAGCTTCCGCACCCCCTTCGGCGTCAAAACCCAGAAAGACGTCGCCCCCTTCGCCAATCATCCCTCCGCCATGGCCTGGCACAGCTGCGCCCTGTTCATCTCCGACAACCTCGGCACCCAAATCGACGGCCTCGGCCACATCACCGTCGGCGCCGACGATCACTGGTACAATGGCTTTAAGGAAAAGGACCACGGCGGCAACTTCGGCATCCGCAAAGCCGACGCCGACAAGATCCCGCCTATCATCGCCCGCGCCGTCCTCATCGACGTGGCCGCGCTCATGGGCGTCGACGCCCTCCCTTCCAATTTCCCCATCACCTCCAAGGAACTCCAGGACGCCCTCGCCCGCCAAAAGGTCGACGTCGAACCCGGCGACATCGTCATGATCCGCACCGGAACCCTCCGCTACTGGGGCGCCTCAGGAGCCGACCACGCCAAGATCGCCGAGCATGATTCCGCCGGCCTCACCCTCGAGGGCGCCAAGTGGCTCGTCGAGCAAAAGGGCGCCGTCCTCATCGGCGCCGACACCAGCGGTGTCGAGGTCGGCAACGACCCCAAGGTCGGCTATCCCAATCCCGTCCACCAATACCTGCTCGTTGAACAAGGCGTCCATATCGGCGAGTTCCACAATCTCGAAGCGCTCGCCCGCGACAAGGTCTACCGCTTCCTCTACATGGCCGTCACCAACCGCATCCGCGGCGCCGTCGCAGGCACCGCCATGCGCCCCATCGCTATCCACTAGCCGCTCAGCTCACCATAAGCCCTATTCTCTGTACCTATCAACGTCCGGAGCCGGCGCCACTGCGCGGGTTCGGAAGCAGCAGCTCTCTATAAATCTCCGGCTTCCGGCTCCTGATCGCCGACCGTCCCGCGCCTTCGCTCAGATCGATTCGCGCTGACACGATCTGATCCCGCTCCCCCTCACTCTGTGCCAGGATCCTCCCGCCCGGCGAAATAATCAAAGCCCGCTTGGGATGCACAAACGCCACGTAAACACCGTTCTCGTATGCGCGCGTGCGCATCATCACATCGTTCATCTCCCCGTAGTTGCCCCATGCCGGCACCAGGATCAGTTGCGCCCCCTTGATCGCAAGAATACGCGAGGTCTCCGGCAGTTGCCGGTCGTAGCAGATCAGCGCGCCCCATCGCCCTAACGGTGTCTCTTTCACCGGGAACTCCGTTCCCGTCGTGTTGTACGGCTCATCGTCGGCATTGTGTGCTTTCGAGAATTGCAGCGCGATGCCTCCTTCGGGTGAGAAAATCACTGCGGAGTTGTACATTCTCTCCCCGCGCCGCTCCGCGAACCCCACCAGCAAATAAATCTTCAATTCACGAGCCAGATTCCGCGCCCGCGTCATCAGTGGTCCGTCGATCTTCTCTCCAATCGCGAAGTACTTCTCCCGCGTCAAATCCTTGTTCGCTTTATCATTGCCGACGTAGCCTTCCAGGAACCCTTCCGGCGTCACCACCAGTTGCGCGCCCTGTGCCGCCGCTTGCCGCGCATAGCGGTCCAGCTTCGCGAAGTTGGCCTCCTTATTCCACCGATCCGGCGTCAGACTCAGCCCCGCGATATGCAGCGTGAGTTCTCCCGCCATCACCACCGCCGCCGCCAGGATTCCCAGTACCAGCTTCATGGCGAATATTTTACTCCAGTTACCTCACCTGCGAACGCTCGCAACGCCGCGTTCAACAACTCCCACGATCAAATCCCATCTCCCTCTCCATCCTCTACCGCCGCAACCCCAACTCATTCAAAAACTTCCGCCGAAGGGGCTGTTTGGTTGCACCGCTCATCCGTAAGCTTGCCGCAAGCCCTTTGTCGGACCCGCTGGCCAGGTAGCTCGTCGAAGTGGCTGCGATGACGGCTGTTATGGAAAGCGAGCGCTGGCTCGGGTATTCTCCCGCGACGTGATCGAAACGAACCCGACACCACCACAACCTCAACCCGCTCAAGAACTTCCTGCGGAATCGGCGTTCATCCGCGTTCATCAGTGGCCGATAATCGGCTCCCCTCAAACTACCGCTGCGGCCTCGGCGCCGGTGGCGGCACGGGCGTCTTCACCACATGCGGTCCATCCCCGCACCCCGCGAGCCACAACGCCGCAAAAAACGGCAAACTCCACAGCCACTCTCTTCGACTCATGCAATCAGTGTACCCCGCCCGCCAACGTAACCGCCTTAACCGCCCGAGCATCTAAATGAAGGATCGAATGTTGGGGTACCGCAATCCAGGCTTGACCCGCCCGGGACATGCCATTAAAATTAGGATAGCTCATAGTGTAGCCAGACCATGGTGAAAACGATGAATCTAAAAGCAGTTCTTGCCTGCGCCCTAGCCGGCCTGCTTGCCACCACCCTGCCTCTCACGCAGGCCGCCGACAAGAAGGCTCAACAGAACAACCAGCAGCGGGAGACCGTTGCCAAGCCCCTTAGCGAAAAGGAAAAGCGCCGCCGCGAGGAGCGCCTCCGCAAGGAGCTGGAAACTCCTTTCCGCAAGTGGCTCAATGAGGACGTCGCCTACATCATCACCGATGAGGAACGCGCCGCTTTCAAGCGCCTTGGCACCGACGACGAGCGCGAGCAGTTCATCGAACAGTTTTGGCTCCGCCGCGACCCCACCCCTGACTCCCAGGAAAATGAGTTCCGCGAAGAACACTATCGCCGCATTGCTTACGCCAATGAGCGCTTCGCCTCCGGTATCCCCGGCTGGAAGTCTGACCGCGGCCGCATCTACATCGCCTTCGGTCCCGCCGATGAAATTGAATCGCGTCCCTCCGGCGGTACCTATGAGCGCCCCATTGAAGAGGGCGGCGGCACCACCTCCACCTATCCTTTCGAGAAGTGGCGCTACCGCTGGATCGAGGGCATCGGCACCGACATCATCATCGAATTCGTTGACCCCACCATGACCGGCGAATACCGCATGACCATGGACCCTTCGGAAAAAGACGCCCTCCTCTACGTCCCCAACGCCGGCCTCACCCTGTTTGAGCAGCTCGGCATGGCCGACAAGGCCGACCGCTTCTCCCGCACCGACGGCACCCGCCTCGGCACCGGCAACCAGCCGCTGCCCGCGCGCATGAATCAATTCGAGCGTCTCCAGCAGTTCGCGCTCCTCCAGAAGCCGCCGTCCATCAAGTTCAAGGATCTGGAAGCCGCCGTCTCCTCCTCCATCAAGTACAACCTCATTCCACTGGATGTCCGCGCCGACTACCTCCGCATCACCAACTCCACCGTGATGACCAACATCACCGCCCAGATGCAGAAGAAGGACCTCCAGTTCCAGGACAAGGAAGGCATCTCCAAGGCCATCGTCAACATCTATGGCCGCATCACCACGATGACCCGCCGCGTCGCCAACGTCTTCGAGGAAGTGGTCACCATGGAGCAGCCCACCGAGCTGCTAGCCGAAGCCGTCAAGGGTGCCTCCATCTTCCAGAAATCCATTCCGCTCGCCCCCGGCACCTATCGCCTCAACCTCGTCGTCAAGGATGTCGTCGGCGGCAATATGACCAACTACGAGATGGCCCTTACCGTTCCGCGCTACGACGAGGAAGCCCTCGCCATGAGCAGCCTCATCCTCGCCGACCTCATTGAAAAGGTCCCCACCCGCTCACTCGGCACCGGCCAGTTCGTCATCGGAGCCTCCAAAGTCCGCCCGCGCGTCACCGGAACATTCCGCAAAGACGAAAAGATGGGCATCTATGTGCAGTTTTACAACTTTGAAGCCGACGAGAAGTCTCAAAAACCCGATGCCGTGGTAGAGTACGAAGTGACCAGGAACGGCACCAATGAGAAGATCTTCGAGTTCAGCGAGGAGGTCGCCAAGATCGAAGGCGCTTCCGCGCAACAGTACACCGTCGAGAAGATTCTCCCGCTCGCCAATTTCTCGTCCGGTGAGTATACTCTCAAGATGAAGGTCACCGATCGCAGCAACAATAACGTGCTCACGCCTTCGGCCACCTTCAAGGTGATGTAGATGGGGTGAAAACCGCCGCGTCCAGTTCCGCCGCGCTGTGCATAGCACTCGTGATGTTCCCAGCCGCTTCCCCGGCCATCGAGCCGGCCAAGCTCACAGGAGCCATTGTCGGCCGCGTCACCGACGCCGCCGGTGTCCCGCAAATGGGAGCCACCGTTATGCTCTTCAATCGCTTCGAGCGGCTCCTGGACCGCGTCATTACCAACGAGCGCGGCGCTTTTCTCTTCGATTCCCTGCTGCCGGAAACCTATTCTGTCCGCGTCAATCTGCAAAGCTTTGTTCCCGCCCTTAAGCGCAACATCGCCATCCTCCCCGGTGCACGCAGCTTCCTCGCCATCAACCTCACTTCCATGTTCAGCTCCGTCGAGCTCGTCTACATGACGCCCGGCGAGACCCCGCTCATGAGCGAGGAGTGGAAATGGGTCCTGCGCTCGGCCGGCGCCACTCGACCCATCTTGCGCATCATGCCCGGCATCGATATCTCGGATCCGGCCTTCTCGCGCCGCCGCCGCGCCGCTCTCTTCACCGACACGCGCGGCCTGCTCCGCGTCTCGGCCGGCGACGGCGGCTCGCTTTCCTCCGTCGGCAGTCAGGCCGATCTCGGCACCGCCTTTGCTCTCGCCACCTCCCTGTTCGGCTCGCATGAACTCGAGTTCAGCGGCAATCTCGGCTACGGCTCCGCCGCCGGCATCCCTACCGCCGGCTTCCGCACCAGCTTTTCCCGCGATGCCGCCCGCGACGGACATGGCCCGGAAGTCAACCTCACCATGCGGCAGATCTTCCTGCCCGCCCGCGTCGGCTCCGCCCTTTCCACCGGCTCCAACACCGGAACGCCCGCCTTGCAGAGCATGGCGCTCTCCTTTGCCGACCGCCGCCAGTTGGGTGACTTCCTCGAAATCGAGTATGGCTCCTCGATGGAATCGGTCTCCTTTCTCAACCGCTTGAACTACATCAGCCCCTTTGCGCGGGTCAAAGTCGGCACGCTCGAAACAGGAGCCTTCGAAATCGCCTTCTCCTCCGGCGCGCCCGCCACCGAGCTGCTCTCTCCAGGCGCACTCTCCGGAACCGAACTCCAGCATCAGCTCTCCACTCTCGCCATCTTCCCCCGCGTCTCGTTACGCCGCGGCGAGGTCCAGGTTCAGCGCACCGAGAACTTCGAACTTGGCTACCGCCGCTCCTTCGGCGACAACACCTTCGCCGCGGCCGCCTGGCGCGAATCGGTCTCTAATGCCGCCATGACCATGGCTGCCCCCGCCGGCTTCTACAGCGGCCGCGAGCTGATGCCCGATCTTGCCTCCATCGGCAGCTTCCGCCGCACCGGCTACTCCGCCGCTCTTTCCCGTAAGCTCTCCGATTCTCTTACCGCCGGCCTCACCTACGGCATCTCCGGCGTCCTCGCCGCCGGAGCCCCCAACCTCTTCTCCAACAACCCCACCGAGCTGCGCAACCTCCTTCGCCGCGCCAGCCGTTCCTCCATCACCATGCGGCTTGCCGGTACCGCCCCGGGCGCCGGCACGCGCTACATCGCCACCTATCAATTCACCGACTACGACGTCCTACAGCCCGTCCATCTCTCCCTCACCCAGCGTTCTACTCTCGATCCCGGTCTGAACCTCAGCCTCCGCCAGCCCGTCCCCGGCTTAAACGGCGTCTTCTCCGGACGCCTGGAAGCAACCGCCGAGCTTCGAAACCTCCTCGCACAGGGCTATCTCCCCATCACTACCGCCGATGGCCGCAGCCTCTATCTCATCCAGTCCCCCCGCGCCATCCGCGGTGGCCTGAGTTTCATCTTCTAAGCTTGCTCCTCCCCCTCTGCTTGCTATTGGCCGCCGCGCCATGGCAACGCCACGTGATTGACAACACCTCCCGCGGCGCCGACGGCGTCCGCCTCATGGACGTTAACGGTGATGACAAGCACGACATTGTCACCGGCTGGGAGGAAGGCGGCGTCATCCGCGCCTACCTGAACCCGTCGCGCGTCGGCGCGCGCCTGCCATGGCGCACCGTTACGGTGGGCCGCCTACGCTCGCCCGAAGACGCCGTCTTCGTCGACCTCGATGCCGACGGCCGCATCGATATCGTCAGCTCCTGCGAAGGCGAGCAGCGCGCCATGTTCGTGCACTGGGCGCCGAAGAACCTTGATCATTACTGGGATGATTCAGCCTGGCAAACCGAGCTCATTCCCGCCACAAGTGGCATCCGATGGATGTTCACCGTTCCGATGCAAGTCGACGGCAAGCACGGCGTCGATTTGATCGCCGGCGGCAAGGACGAAGGCGCCGCCATCGGCTGGCTTGAGGCGCCCGCCAACCCGCGCGACCTCGCTGCCTGGAAATGGCATCCGATCCGCCCAGTTGGCTGGACCATGTCGATCTACACCGCCGACATGGACGGCGATGGCGACCTCGATATTCTCGCCAGTGACCGGAAAGGCGCCGCAACCGGCATCTTCTGGCTGGAGAACCCCTCCTGGAGAGAGCACAAGGTCGGCGCCCAGGGCCAGGAGGTCATGTTCATCGACCATGCCGACTTTGATGGCGACGGCATCCGCGACATCGTCGCCGCCGCCCGCCCGCGCTCGATCCAGATCTTCTCACGTGGGGCCACCCGGACCATCGATCTTCCGGAATGGTCGGCAACAGCCAAGGCCGTCCGCGTCGGCGACATCGACAACGACGGCAAGCCTGATATCGTTCTCAGCTGCGAGAATGCCACTGGCAAGCTCAGCGGTCTGCTTTGGTATTCCGGAGCCACGGGTCAATGGACCGATATCTCCGGCCCCGAGGGCGTCAAGTACGATCTGATCGAGCTGGTCGATCTTGACCTCGACGGTGACCTCGACATCATCACCTGCGAGGAGACCGCCAACCTCGGCGTCATCTGGTACGAAAATCCGCTGAAGTAAGCAGTCATTCGATGAAGTTTCTCTTGCTGGCGGAGTTGACGGCTCCACCCGGATCGACATGCGGATCCGCTTCGGCGCCGGTCTCACTTTGCGTGACCGTGAATGTAATGCCCGCGATGAGCATGGTGCCTACCCGCTGCGCCGGGTTCGGATTGACCGCAACGGAGTAGCTGACGCTGCCATTGCCCGATCCGCTCAACCCGGCGGTAATCGTGATCCAAGTCACGTTGCTCCTCGCCGTCCATTCCCGCAATTGTCATCTCGCTAAGTGATACGACTTTCGCGGGAAAAAGCGATCAGGGACGGATTACTTCCAGCAGCAGCCGCTCGGTCTGCCGGGTCAGACGGTGATCCTTCCCAAGCCCTGCGCGGCGAATCTCCAGCGCGCGCCGTAGGCTTTTCTCCGCTTCCGGCATGCGTCCCTGAAGCCGATGCGCTTCCGCTAGATTCTCCAAAGCCTCGGCCACCCGTTGGTGGCTGCGGCCCATCTCCTGCTCGGCGGTCTTGACGGCATCTTCGAGCGTCGCTGGAGAGGTGCGCGGAAGAGCCGGCGCGGCGGCCAGCAGAACAAGGAGAATCGCAAACCTGTGCGCCATACCCTCTTAGTGCGCATCGCGCCCGGAAATTCGCACGGAAACCTCACTCCAGGCGCGCATGTTAAGCTGGTCAATTGTCAGGCTCCGGGCTCCGTGCAATGGAGAGCCGCAAACCCCGCCAGGTCCGGAAGGAAGCAACGGTAGTGGTCAACTCTGTGTGCCGCGGATCACCCGGGGTCTGGCAAGCTCACACGCGCTAACCGCCCGCCATGTACCAGGTCATCGCCAGAAAATACCGTCCGCAGACCTTCGCCGGGCTGATCGGCCAGGAACACGTGCGGACCACGCTCGGCAACGCCATCTCGCAGGGACGCATCGCCCACGGCTACATTTTTTCCGGCCAGCGCGGCACGGGCAAAACGACGGTGGCCCGTATTCTGGCGCGCTGCCTCAACTGTGAAAAAGGACCGGCTGCCGAGCCCTGCACGGAATGCGTTGCGTGCCGTGAAATCGCTTCCGGCGGATGCGTCGACGTGATCGAAATCGACGCGGCCTCCAACCGCGGCATCAACGAGATGAGAGAGCTGCGGGAGAACGTGCGCTACCGCCCGGCGCGCGACCGCTACAAAGTGTTCATCATCGACGAAGCCCACCAGATCACCAGCGAGGCCTTCAACGCCCTGCTGAAGACGCTGGAGGAGCCGCCGGAATGGGTGGTCTTTGTCCTCTGCACCACCGAGGCGCACAAGATCCCGCACACCATCAGCTCGCGCTGCCAGCAGTTCAGTTTTCGCTCCGTCGATTTCACCGAAGTGGTCTCGCGCATGGAGTGGATTTGCGGCGAGGAAGGGATTAAGGCGGACGCCGAGACGCTGGCCGTGCTGGCCCAGGCCGGCGATGGCAGCGTGCGCGATTCGCTCTCGGCGCTGGACCAGGCCATCGCCTGCTGCGGCGCCGAACTCGACGCCGGGGAAGTGCGGCGGCTGCTGGGACTTTTCTCGCTCGATACGCTCGGCGAGGTGACGCGCGCGCTGGAGGCCGCCGATTCGCGGCGGCTGCTCGAGATCGTGCAGGAGCTGGAGTCCAACGGCCACAACCTGCAACATTTTTGCCGGGAACTGGCGCGCTTCTTCCGGAATCTGCTGGTCACGAAGATCGCCGGAAGCGGCAGCAGGCTCGTGGCGGCATCGGCCGGCGAGTTGGTGCGGCTGGCGGATACGGCGGGGAAGTTTTCCGAGCCCGACCTGACGCGTTACCTTCAGCTCACGCTGGAGCTGTACCGTGAGCTGCAGTATTCCCTTCAGCCGCGTCTGCACATGGAATTGGGATTGCTGCGGCTTTTGCACGCGGGACGGATCCGCTCGATTGAGGATCTGCTGGCGGGACTGCCGTCCGGCCAACCGCCACCGCCTGCGCCTCCCTCATCGCGCGGGACCCCGCCGAAACCGGCGCCGGTAGTGGAATCCAAGCCTGCCTCGGCCGGTCAGCCTGGAAGCTTGAAGCAGCGCCTGCAGGCGAGTTTGGCGGAAACGGGATTGACCTTTGTCGCCGACGCGGTGGAGCACGCCGAAGTCACCGAGTCGCCTTCGCAGATCACCTTCACGGCGCCGAAGGAGTTCCTCATGGCGTTGCGCTCGGCCGATCTGCGGACGGCAGTCACCAAGACGGCCGGACGTGCGGTGAAGATCGTGGTGCAGGCCGGGGAAGCGGCGGCGGCCGCGGCGGCGCCCAAGCCAGCGGCGGCGGCGATGGCGGAAGATGAGGAGCTGTCCCGGCGCGCGCTGTCCCACCCGGAGGTGCTGCACTTTCAGGAGATGTTTCCCGGCAGCCAGGTGCGCACGGTCAGGAATTTGAAACAATAAGGATCAGTACTATGAAAATGCCCGGCAACATGCAGAACATGATGAAGCAGGCGCAGCAGATGCAACAGCGCTTACAAGAGGAGATCGCGCTGATTCGCGTCGAGGCCTCCACCGGCGGCGGCATGGTCAGCGTGAAGATGGACGGCCAGAAGAACGTGATCGGGGTGAAGATCGAGCCCGAGGTGACCTCCGACGTGGAGATGCTGCAGGACATGGTGATGGGCGCCTTCAACGAGGCCTCCCGCAAGGTGGATGAAGAGGCGAAGGGGAAGATGGCGGGCATGCTCGGCGGAATGGGTTTGCCTCCCGGTTTGTTCTAAACCGCAATGCCGGACTTTGCCGAACCGCTGGCGCGGCTGATCCAGGAATTCAAACGGCTCCCCGGGATCGGGCAGAAGTCGGCGCAGCGGCTCGCCTTCCATGTGCTGCGCGCCTCGCGCGAAGATGCCGTTCGGCTATCGGAGGCAATCGTCGATGTAAAGGACAACCTCGGGCTCTGCTCGATTTGCAACAACATCAGTGAAGGCGAGTTTTGCCCGTACTGCAAGGACTCCCACCGCGACGCGGGCGTGATCTGCGTGGTGGAGGAGCCGCACAACATCCTGCCGATTGAGACGACGCGGAGCTTTGAGGGCCACTACCACGTGCTGCAAGGCTCGCTTTCGCCGTTGCGCGGGATCGGTCCGGAGCAGTTGAAGATTCAGCCGCTACTGGAGAGGATCGCCGGGGGCAACGTGCGGGAAGTGATCCTGGCGACGAATCCGAACGTGGAAGGAGAGGCGACGGCGGTCTATCTGGCGCGCCTGCTGAAGCCGCTGGGTCTGAAGGTCACGCGGATCGCGATGGGTATCCCGGTGGGCAGTGAACTGGATTACGCCGATGAGGTGACGATGTCGAAGTCGCTCGAGAACCGGCGGGAGATGTAGAGCGGGGAAAATCAATATAATCGAACGGTGGCCACGATCTACGACGTCGCCAAGCGGGCGCGCGTCTCCACATATACGGTTTCCGCGGTATTGAACCAGTCGGCGTTCGTCAGCCCGGAATTGACCGAGCGGGTCAAGCGCGCGGTGGAGGAACTGGACTATTCCATTAATGAAGTGGCGCGGAGCTTGCAAACTCGCAAGACGCGCACCGTGGGAATGCTGATCCCGGACATCGCGAGCCCCTTCTACTCGAAAGTGGTTCGCGGTGTCGAGGACCGGCTGAAACAGGACGGGTACTCTTTGTTCTTAGGCAACACCTATAACCAAGCCGGTGAGCAGTCGCGATATCTGAGCTTGTTCCGCGCGAAGATGGCCGACGGAATCCTGCTGTTCGTCGCGCCCGGCGGCGAAGAAGAAGTGCAACGGCTGGTGGAGGCGCGCAAACCGGTGGTCTTTGTCGGCCGTGCGCCGAAAAGTCTTGAAGCCGATACGGTCACCGCCGACAACATGGAAGGAACGCGGCAGGCCGTCGCTCACCTGATTCAAAAGGGACACAAGCGCATCGCGATTGTGACGGGGCATCTGGATCTGAGCACCAGCACGGACCGCGTGGAAGGCTGGCGGCGCGAGTTGGAAGCCCACGGGCTGGAGGCGCCCGAGCGCTACGTATTAGAAGGGGACTGGACGACCGTGTCCGGCCACGAAGCAGGCGTGAAGCTGCTGCGCATGAAGAACCGGCCAACCGCTGCCTTCGCGGCGAACTTCTTGATGATGGCCGGCGTGCTGCGGGCTCTCAAGGAACGGGGCGTCGCCGTTCCGGGGGAGATGGAAGTGATGAGCTCGGACGATTCCGAGTTGCTGGACTCTTTCGACCCGCCGGTCTCCACCGTCGTCCAGCCAAGTTATGAGATGGGACAGGAGGCGGCGAGGCTGATTCTGGAGCGGGTCAAGAATCCGAAGCTGCCGTTTCAAAAAATCACGCTGCAAGCGAGTTTGAGGATCCGATGATGAGAATCATGCTGCTTTTTCTATGTTGCCTGATGGCTTACGGCCAGACTTCGCAAGACTGGATCCAGTTGTTCAATGGAAAGAACTTGGACGGCTGGGACGTGAAGATCAGGGGTCACGAGTGGAACGAGAACTACGCGAACACGTTTCGCGTGGAGAACGGTGTGTTGAAGGTTTCCTACGACGGTTACCAGGATTTCGGGAACCGCTTCGGTCATCTCTACTCCAAGCAGAAATTCTCCCATTACATCCTGGTCGTGGAGTACCGGTTCACGGGCGAGCAGGCGCCGGGCGGGCCGGCCTGGGCGATCCGCAACAGCGGGGCGATGCTGCACAGCCAGGCGGCCGCCGATATCGGCAAGGATCAGGATTTTCCGGCTTCCATTGAGGCGCAGTTTCTGGGCGGCAACGGGACGGCGGATCGAACGACGCTGAACCTCTGCACGCCGGGGACGCATGTCGAGATGCATGGGAAGCTGGTGACGCGCCATTGCGTGAATTCGACATCAGCTACCTACCACGGCGAGCAATGGGTGCGAGCCGAGCTCGTCGTGTTGGGCGCCAGGAGTTTTGAGCACAAGATCGACGAGCGTACCGTGCTGAAGTACGAGAAACCGCAATACGGCGGTGGCAACGTGAGCGGTTTGAAGGCGCCGTTGCCGGCGGAAGGGACACCGCTGGGGGAAGGCCATATCGCGATGCAGAGTGAGAGCCATCCGGTGGAGTTCCGCAAGGTGGAGCTGCTCAACCTGAAAGGCTGCATGGATCCGAAGGCGTCCAACTTCAAGAAGTGGTACGTCGAGCCGGACAACAGCCAGTGCAAACGCTAGACTGATGTGGCCGTCGATTTCCATCATCGTTCCGGTGCTGAACGAAGAGGCGGAGATCGCCGGGCTGTTGGAACATCTGATGGCGCTGCGGCCTCACGAGGTGATCATCGCCGATGGCGGTTCCACCGATGCGACACTGAGCAGGGCCTCGCGCGCCCGGGTCGTGGAGGGCGCATCAGGCCGTGGCCCTCAGCTCAACGCCGGCGCGGCGGCGGCTTGCGGGGATGTGCTGCTGTTCCTGCACGCGGATGTGCGTCTGGCGCCAACCGCCTTGAAAGAGATTCAGCGGGCCATGTTGGAGTATGGTGTCGCCGGCGGCAATCTCGACATCATTTACCTAGGCGGCTGGGAGGCGGGCTTGTTCACTCGCATCAACCGGCTGCGGCGGCGGTTTCACGTCTTCTATGGCGACTCGGGCATCTTTTGCCGGCGTGAGGTGTTTGAACGGCTGGGCGGATATCGCGACTGGCCGCTGCTGGAAGATTACGAATTCGCCCGCAGACTTTCGCGGGCCGGGCGGCTCGCGCTGCTGGAATCACCCATTCAGGTTTCGGCCAGGCGCTGGCAACGCGGCGGGTTGTTCACCACTCTCTGGTCATGGTTCTGGATTCAAGCGCTCTACTTGGCGGGCGTGTCGCCACACAAGCTGGCATCGATGTACCGTCACGTGCGGTGAGCCATAATAGAGGCGAAACTGTGTCCCTATGACAACAATCACCGATGTTTCCATGGAAACGGAACTGAATCCTTGGTTGGCGGCCGAAACCAGATTCAATCGCGCGGCGACGCTGTTGAACATGGATGAGGGTCTGCAGAAGGTTCTGCGGACGCCTTCGCGTGAGATCACCGTTTATATCCCCGTGCTGCTTGATGACGGGCGCCTGGAGGTGTTTACCGGCTACCGCGTGCAGCATTCCATCGCGCGAGGACCGGGCAAGGGAGGCATCCGCTTTGCGCCCGATGTTTCGCTGGAAGAGGTGCGGGCGCTGGCGAGTTGGATGACGTGGAAATGCGCGGTGGTGAATATTCCGTTCGGCGGTGCCAAGGGTGGCGTGATCTGCGACCCCTCCGTGCTCTCGCAAGGCGAATTGGAGCGCATCACACGCCGCTACACCGCCGACATCATCGAATTCCTCGGCCCGGAAAAAGACGTGCCCGCTCCGGACATGAACACCAATGAGCAGGTGATGGCCTGGTTGATGGACACCTACTCGATGCACACGCGGCAGACGACCACGGCGGTGGTGACGGGCAAGCCGCTCGATTTGGGAGGCTCGCGCGGGAGGCGGGAAGCGACCGGGCGAGGCTGCATGATCGTAGCGCTGCAGGCCCTGAAACGGTTTGACATGACACCGGAGAACACGCGCGTGGTGGTTCAGGGTTTCGGCAATGTCGGCGGCATGGCGGCGAACCTGATGTCGAAGGCCGGCTTCAAGATCATCTCGGTGATCGAGCATGATGGCGCGGTTTACAACCCCAACGGCCTCGACATCGAGGCGTTGATGAAGCATGCGCGGGAAAGCGGATCGGTAGTGGATTTTGCCGAGGCGGAGAATATGGGCCGCGACGAGGCGCTGTTGCTGGAATGCGAGATCCTGCTGCCCGCGGCCAAGGAAAATGTAATTACCTCCGTCACGGCGCCGAAGCTGCGATGCAAAATCGTCTGCGAAGGAGCCAACGGTCCGACTACGGCGGTCGCTGACGACATTCTGAAGGACAAGGGAATCTTCGTGATTCCCGACATTCTCGCCAACGCGGGCGGAGTGACCGTTTCCTATTTTGAGTGGGTGCAGGACCGGCAGGGCTTTTTCTGGAACGAGGAGCTGGTGAACACACGGCTGGAAGAGATCATGGTGAACGCGTTTCACGACCTGATGGCCTACCGGGAAAAGCACAAGGTGATCAATCGTACGGCCGCCTACATGCTGGCGCTGGATCGAGTCTACTTCGCCATCAAGCTGCGCGGACTGTACGCATGAAGGGCGGCGAGCCTGCGACGCCGCTGATGCGGCAATACCACGCCATCAAACAACAGGTCCCGGGCGCGCTGCTGATGTTCCGCCTCGGCGATTTCTACGAGTTGTTCTACCAGGACGCCGTAGTGGCGGCGCGCGAGCTGGAAATCACGCTCACCTCGCGCAACAAGGAAAAGGGCGAGCCAATCCCGATGTGCGGCGTTCCGCATCACGCGGTGGAAGGCTATCTCGCCAAGCTGGTGCAGAAGGGCCACCGCGTGGCGATGTGCGAGCAGATGGAGGACCCGCGCTTCACCAAGAAGCTGGTGAAGCGGGACATTACGCGCATCGTGACGCCCGGCACTGCCACCGAGTCGAACCTGCTGCGCTCTGGCGAAAACAACTTCCTCGCCGCCGTGCACGTCGACGGCGAGCAGGCGGGTGTGGCTTACGTGGATGTTTCCACAGGCGAGTTCCGGGCGACGCAGCTGCCGGCGGCGGAAGTGGAGGCGACGATCGAGAACCTCGGCGCACGCGAGGCTCTGGTTGTCTCCGACATGCCGGCCGCTTCGGCGCTGAAGACCAAGTTGGAGCCCTGGATCTTTGCCCGCGATTATGCGGAACGCATCCTCAAGGAACACTTTCAATTACTGAGCCTGGACGGCTGTGGTTTGGAGGATAAGCCGCTGGCCTGCGGGGCGGCTGGCGCGGTGCTGCATTATTTGCGCGACACGCAGCGCGCGGCGCTGGATCATCTGGACCGCCCGTCCTACTTCGAGCGGGCCGAGGCGATGATGCTCGACGCGGTGACGGTGCGCAACCTGGAGCTGGTCGAGCCGCTGTTTGCCGGAGAAAGCCGTGAGGTGACGCTGCTGCACGTGATCAACGCGACTTGTACGGGGATGGGGGCGCGTCTGTTGCGCTCGCGCCTGATGCGGCCGTCGATTCATCTTGCCGAAATGGAGTCGAGGCTGGACGCGGTGGCGGAGCTGCACGGCGCGCTGATAGTGCGCGGCAACCTGCGCAAGACATTGAGCGCGGTTCTGGACCTGGAGCGGCTGCTGGCGAAGGTGACGCTGGGCTCGGCCAATCCCCGCGAACTGTTGGCGCTGGCGCGGTCGCTCGAGAAGGTCCCGGAGTTGAAAAAGACGCTAGCCGGCGCCTCATGCGCCCTACTCACGCATGCCGCCGCAAACCTGGATGAAGTGGCCGAGGTTCGCGATGCACTGCTCGGGGCGCTGGCCGATGAACCTCCGGTGCACCTGAGCGATGGAGGCGCGATCCGCGACGGCTTTGATGTGGCGCTGGATGAGTGGCGCGGCATCAGCAGGAACTCGCGGCAGTACATCGCCGGGATTGAGGCGCGCGAAAAGGCGCGGACTTCGATCGGTTCGCTCAAAATCAGGTTCAACAATGTGTTCGGTTATTACATCGAGGTGTCGAAAGCCAACCTGCACCTGGTGCCATCCGATTATGACCGCAAGCAGACGCTGGTGAACGCGGAGCGGTTCACCACGCCGGAGCTGAAGGAGCTGGAGAGCAAGATACTCGATGCCGAGGAGAAGATCCTCACGCTCGAGAAGGAGATCTTCACGCGGCTGCGCGTGCAGGCCGCCGGAGTGGGAGGACGGATTCGTTCTACCGCGGCTGCGGTGGCGGAGATAGACGTGGCGGCGTCGCTGGCGGAAGTGGCCGCGGCCAACGGATACGTACGGCCGCGATTCTCGAATACCGGCGAGATGCGGGTGGTGGCGGGACGTCACCCGGTGATCGAGAAGCTGGCGCGGCGTGAGGCGTCGCGCTTCATCCCGAACGATGTTTTTCTCGACCCGAAGAGAAACTTCATGGCGATCATCACCGGGCCGAACATGGGCGGGAAATCCACCTACCTGCGGCAGGCCGCACTGATGCTGATTCTGGCGCAAATGGGTTCGTTTGTAGCGGCGGAGGAGGCCGTGCTGCCGATCGCCGACCGCGTCTTCACGAGAATCGGAGCGGCTGACAACCTGGCGCGAGGCCGGTCCACCTTCATGGTGGAAATGACGGAGACGGCGGCCATCCTCAACACTGCCACCTCGGAGAGCTTCATTGTGCTCGACGAAATCGGCCGTGGCACGGCTACTTACGACGGCCTCGCGCTGGCATGGGCCGTTGTGGAGCACATCCATGCGCGGATACGCGCCAAGACATTGTTCGCCACGCATTATCACGAGTTGACCGAGCTGGAGACGCAGTTGGAAGGGGTGACCAACCTGCACGTATCGGTAAAAGAGGCCGGCGATCAGATCATTTTCCTGCGCAAGGTTTCGCCCGGCGCGGCCGACCGCAGTTATGGAATCGAGGTGGCGCGGCTGGCGGCTTTGCCGGCGGCGGTGATCGAGCGCGCGCGGCAGGTGCTGGAACTGCACGAGAGGTCCGAGCACGAGGTGACCGAGGAGCTTTCCCCGAAAGCGCCGCGCGGGCCGATGCAGATTCAGCTGTTTGAGCCGGTGAACTATGAGATCGCCGGACGGATACGGGACTTGAAACTGGATGAACTGCGCCCGATCGAGGCGTTGAATCTGCTGGCCGAGCTGCAAAAGGAGCTGAAACGATGATCGTCGCCGGGATCATGAGCGGGACTTCACTCGATGGAATCGATGTCGCGGTGGTCGATATCGGCAAGGGCATTCGCCCCATCGCACACAAAACAGTTCCTTATCCGAAGCCGCTGAAGGAGGCGATTCTGGCGGTCTCCAACAACCAGTGCCACACCTCGCAGATCAGCCGGCTCAATTTTCAGCTGGCCGAGTTATACGCGAAGGCTCTCGGGGATTGGGTAAGGCGCTACAAGGTGAAGTTAATCGGTTGCCACGGGCAGACGGTTTATCACGAAGGTTCGGGCCCCAAGGCTTCCACCATGCAACTGGGCGACGGGAGCGTGCTGGCACAGAGGGCCGGTGTTCCCGTGGTGAGCGATTTCCGGCCACGCGACATGGCGGCAGGCGGAAAGGGCGCCCCGCTGGTTCCGTTCCTGGATTACAAGCTGTTTCGCGACCGGCGCCGGGGGCGTGTCGCGCTCAACATCGGCGGTATCGCGAACCTCACCGCGATTCCGCCTGCCGCGAAGCCCGAAGATGTGCTGGCTTTTGACACCGGTCCGGGCAACATGCTGATCGACGGCCTGGTGCGGCACTTCACGCAAGGCAGGAGGCAGTTTGATCCCGACGGGCGCATTGCCTCTCGCGGGCACCTGATGCGGTACCTCCACGACCAACTGATCGAGGCTCCGTTCTATAAGGCAAAGCCGCCGAAGACGGCGGGGCGCGAGCAGTACGGCAAGGAGTTCATAACGCGGCTTCTGGAGACGAAGTTCTCCTTCGCGAACCTCGTGGCCACGGCGACGGTGCTCACCGCTTCCACCATTGTGCTGGCGATCGAGCGCTTCGTGCGCCCGCGAATGCCCGTCCATGATCTGATCATCTCCGGAGGCGGGATACATAATCAGCAGATTCTGTTTCACCTGGCGGCGCTGCTGCCGAAGGTGAACATACAAAGCTCCGCCGCCTACGGTGTCGATCCCGATGCCAAGGAAGCGGTCGCGTTCGCGCTGCTGGCGTATGAGAGTTTCCGCAAGCGGCCGTCGAACCTGCCCTCGGCTACCGGTGCGCGGAAGCCGGTGATTCTCGGTAAGCTGTCCCTATGAAATCCGGGCCCGCCGTCATGGACAGAAGAAGGTTCTTGTCAATCGCGGCGGCTCTTCCGGCGCTTGGCGGGGAGATGCCCCTCTGCCGGCGGATCACGCCGAAAACGAAGTTTCACTGGTTTGGCTACTACGACAAGCTGCAGTTCGATCCCAGCTCGCGGTATGCGCTGGGGATGCAAGTCGCCTTCGAGCACCGCTCACCCACGCCCGAGGACAAGATCCGCATCGGCATGGTGGATCTCAAGGACAACGACCGGTGGACTGAGCTTGGCGAGAGCGGCGCCTGGTGCTGGCAACAGGGCTGCATGCTGCAATGGCTGCCGCGCTCGCGCGATGAGGTGATCTATAACGACCGCGAGAAGGGCGAGCTGGTTTCCCGCATCCTGAACGTCCGGAGCGGAAAGCGGAGGACACTGCCCGGTCCCGTCTATTGCGTAAGTCCCGATGCCCGCTTCGCGCTGGTTTGCGATTTCCCGCGCCTCAATCATCAGCGGCCCGGATACGGCTACGCGTTTCCCGATCCCTACAAGGAGATTCCTGCGCCGAAGGAGTCCGGCATTTGGCGCATGGACCTCCGCACGGGCAAGCGCGAAATGATCATCAGCCTGGCGCAGGCGGCGGCGTTTCCCTACAAGATCGGCGATTGGGGGCCGGGCTCGATCCACCGCTTCAATCATCTGCTCTATTCGCCCTCCGGCCACCGCTTCATCTTTCTGCACCGCCGCAACGGCGGATCCAATCCCGAAGCCGGCCGCACCCGCATGTTCACGGCAAAGCCGGACGGGAGCGATCTCTACGTGCTCGATCCCTACGGCGACACGTCGCATTTTATCTGGAGGCGCGACACGCACGTGATGGCTTGGGCGCGTCATCCATCGCACGGCGCGAAATTCTACATCTACCAGGACAAGACCGAGAACGTCGACGTGATCGCGCCCGATGTAATGCCGGTGAACGGCCACAACACCTATCTGCCGGGATGGCGCTGGATTCTGAACGACACCTATCCGGACAAGGAGCGGTTGCAGCATCCGTATCTCTACGACACGGAGACGAAGCGTCGGCATCCACTAGGGCGCTTTCTTTCTCCGAAGGAGTACACGGGAGAGTGGCGTTGCGATACGCATCCGCGGTCAAGCCCGGACGGGAAGCTTGTATGCATCGATTCGCCGCATGAGGGCGGGCGGCAGATGTATTTGTTCGATATCCGTGAGATCGTAGGCTGATGAGATTTCTTCTTCTGCTGGCCGTCGTGACCGCCTACGCGCAATTGCTTGATCCCAACCAGGCGAAGCTGGAAGTGCAGGTATACACCGCTTCGAAGGTGCCGGTGCTGCCGCAATTCCGCTATCAGGGCGAATTCGAGCAATACGCCGCGCAGCTGCGGAAGCGGATCCTTGATGAGGTGGTGTTCCGGGGCGAGGCGGCGAAATGGCGCGCGGCGAAGACGGGCGTCGAGTATGTCGAGACTATCGAGGCGCCCGGCTACCGGTTGAAGAAGCTGCGCTATGAGGCGATACCGGGGTTGTGGCTGCCGGGCTTGATTTATGAGCCGGCGAATTTGACCACCAAGGTTCCCGTCGTGCTGAACGTGAACGGACACGAACGGACCGGAATCTCGACGCCCTACATTCAGGAGCGCTGCATCAATCTGGCCAGGAAAGGCGTGATCGCCGTAAACATGGAGTGGCTGGGGCGCGGCCAGATGGACACGCCGGGCTTCAACCATTACCGGATGCCGCAGATCGATCTCACCGGCGCCAGTGGTCTGGCCGTCTTTTATCTGGCGATGCAGCGGGCGCTCGATATCGCCGCTTCGCATCCCCACGCCGACCCGGCGCGGCTGGCGGTCACAGGGCTCTCCGGTGGTGGCTGGCAGACGATTCTGTTGAGCGCGCTGGACTCGCGGGTGGCATTGGCCAATCCCGTTGCCGGCTACTCCAGCTTCGTAACACGCGCTCAGTGGCCTGATCTGGATTTAGGCGATTCCGAACAGACGCCCATGGATCTGGCCTCGATCGCCGACTATACGCACCTGACGGCGTTGGTGGCCCCGCGCGGCCTTCAGCTCGCCTACAACGCCAAGGACACCTGTTGCTTCCGCGCCGACTACGCCATCGGTCCGCTGATGCAAGCCGCCGAGCCCGTGTGGCGGCTCTTCCACGCCTCCGCCAAGCTGCGCTACTACATCAACCACGGCGCCGGGCATAACTACGATCAGGACAACCGCGAAGCTTTCTACCGCCTGCTGCGCGATCAATTCTTCCAGGGCAAGTTTGATGCGGCTGAGCAGCCCGTCGATAAGGAGGTTCGCACGGCGGAGCAGCTCCACGTGCCGCTTCCCGCGGAGAATCTTGACCTGCACAAAATCGCGCTGGCGCTGAGCAAACCGCTGCCGAACGACAAGCGCCCGACGGCGGCCAGGCTGAACTATCTTGTGCGGGCGAAGCGCTACGCGGTGGAGGCGTTTCCCGCCGGAGATAGCGCATGGAAGCTCGTGATGGACCGCGCATGGACCGTGCCGGCAGTGGAAACCAAGCCTCCTGCCTCGCCGAAATCCACCGTCCTGGTGATCGCCGATGGCGGACGCAAGGCGGCGCCGGTGGAGCGCCTTGCCGCGGCCGGACACCGCGTCGTGGCGATCGATCCTTTCTATTTTGGCGAATCCCAACTCGGCAAGCGCGATTTTCTCTTCGCGCTCCTGATGGCGAGCCTCGGAGAGCGGCCACTTGGCGTGCAGGCAAGCCAGGTCATGGCTGCCGCGCGCTGGCTGGGTAAGGCGGAACTTCACGCGGTGGGCCCGCGATCGAGCCTGATCGCGCTGGTAGCGGCGGCGCTGGAGGACAAGGCCATCACCAGCGTGACGCTGGAGCAGCCCTTCGGTTCCTTGAAAGAGATTCTCGAAAAGGACCTTTCCGCGCAGCAGACGCCGGAACTGTTCTGTTTCGGCCTGCTCGAATCCTTCGACGTGCCGCAACTGAAGGCGCTGATCGCGCCGCGCAAAGTGACTACTGCAGCGCCTTAGCGCCCGCGGCGCCGATCTGGCCGTCCTGCTGCGAGGTGACGCCGCTGACCCCGATGGCGCCGATCACTTTTCCGTCGACGATCAGCGGAACACCGCCTTCCACGGGCATCGCGCCGGGCAGGCTCAGGATAGCCTGGCGGCCACCTTCAAGAGCCTCTTCAAACGCTTTCGTGGGCCGGCGGAACTTCACGGCGCTTTTCGCTTTTGCGATGGCGACATCGACGCTGCCGGTTTGCACGTCGTCCATTCGCTGGAGGTAAAGGAGGTTCGCGCCGTCGTCGAGAATCGCAATCACCACGTTCCACTTGTTCGCCTTGGCCTCGGCTTCGGCGGCCGCGGCGACGGCTTTGACGGCGGAGAGCGTGAGGGCCTTCTTGGTGGCCAGCTCAGCGGCGGGCGCGGCGGCGAGAAGGCCATGCAGGCAGGCGGTGGAAAGAAGTCTCTTGATCATGATTCAGGAATTTTATCATTGCCGGGGTACAATGCGGACATGGGGACAAGAGCTCTGCTCACGGCTGAAGATTTCCTCAAACTTGCTCCGCAGGAAGGCAAGCGTTTTGAGCTCGACGAAGGGGAGTTGATTGAGCTGACGTTTCCCAGCTTCCGTCACAACGAAATCGTCGGGAATATCTACAGCGCTTTACGGTCCTTCCTGGAAGAGCATCCTTGCGGAATGGTTTTCCCATCCGATTCCGGTTTCAAACTTTCGGCGGGAACGGTTCGAGGACCCGATGTCAGTTTCTTGAGGGCCGAGCGCGGCGGCAAGCTCGATTTGGACAGCAACTTTTTTCCCGGAGCGCCGGATCTGGCGGTGGAAGTTGCTTCTGCCTCGGACACCGCCACGGGGCTTCAGCGCAAAGTGGTTCAGTATTTACGCGCTGGAGCGGATACCGTGTGGATTGTTTACCCGGATACGCAGGAGTTGCATGTGTTTCGTCAGGATGGGTCGGCGCTCCGTCTCACTGCCGAAGATGACGTTACCTCGGAGCTACTGCCCGGGTTCTCGGCCAAGGTGTACAACTTCTTCCGCGTTCCCCGGACGTAGATTGCCCCGCCGCGCGGCGGTGTTCTACAATCCACCCATGCAAAGCTCACGGCGCGCCTTCGCCACGTCACTCACCGCGGCGGCTTACAGCCGCGTGCATGGGGCCAATGACCGCGTGGGAGTCGGCTTCATCGGCTACGGCCTGATCGGTGCGCAGCATGTCTTCGATTTCAAGAACCAGAAGGACGTGGACATGGTCGCCATGAGCGAGGTCTACCAGCCGAGGCTGGATCAGGGAGTCAGCGAGTGCGGCGGCCGCGCGAAAAGCTATCGCGACTTCCGGCGCATGCTCGAGGACAAGGACGTTCAGGCGGTGGTCGTTTCCACACCCGATCACTGGCATGCGCTGATGACGATGATGGCCTGCGCGGCGGGCAAGGACGTCTACGTGGAGAAGCCGCTCACGCTGTTCGTGCGCGAAGGCCAGTGGATGATCAAGGTGGCGCGCAAGCACGGCCGCGTCGTGCAGACGGGGACGCAGCAGCGGTCCGGGAAGCATTACCAGAAGGCGCGCGACCTCCTCCGTGGCGGCCATCTCGGCAAGGTGCTGAGCGTTCGCATGACCTCCTACCGCAACATCATGCCCGGCTTCGGCGCCCCGCCCGACGCCGCTCCACCCGCCGATTTCGATTACGAGATGTGGCTGGGGCCCGCGCCGAAGCGGCCCTTCAATCCGCACCGCGGCATTTATCATTTCCGCTGGTTCTGGCATTATTCCGGCGGGCAGATGACCAACCTCGGCGCGCACCACATCGACATCTTGCAGTGGTACCTCAACGTGAAAGGCCCGAAGGCGGTCTCGGCTTCCGGCGGCCGCTTCGCGCTGGAGGACAACGGCGAGACGCCCGACACGATGGACGCCCTGTACGAATATGACGGCTTCACGTCCATCTACTCCTGCCGCGAGGCCAGCCAAGGCCGCCGCGAAGGCGGAGGCGGTCTGGAGTTTTTCGGCACTAAAGGCAGCATGACCGTCTCCCGCGGCGGCTTTGAAGTTTTTCCCGATATGAAGATCAATCCGGAGAACGCGATTCCCCGTTTCCGCGGCCATCCCGGCGGCGGGCCCCAGGCCAACCAGGCCAAGCCCGAGCCCTGGACCCAAGCGATCAAGGAACCCGGTTCCTCACCCGAGCAGTTTGACCTGCACGTCCGCAATTTCCTGGATTGCGTGAAGAGCCGGCAGCGGCCCATCGCCGATGTCGAGGATGGCCACCAGGTCACCACCGCCTGCCATCTGGGAAACATCAGCCTCCGCATCGGGCGCAAGCTCCGCTGGGATCCGGAGAAAGAGGAGATCATCGGCGACCGCGAAGCCGCGGTCATGCTGGAGCGGCCATACCGGAAGCCGTGGGACCAGGTGTTAAGGAGCCTTCTATGACAAGACGAGAAATGATGGCCGCAATGGCAGCCGCTCTGCCGTTGGCCGCCGCCCCGCGATCCAAGATGGGTATCGCGACCACATCCTACATGACGGTGTGGCGGCCGCGCGACACCTACGAGTTCCTGGAGCATTGCCATTCCATCGGCGCCGGCGGCATACAGTCTTCGCTCACCTCCATGGAGCCGGCCTACATCAGCAAGGTGCGCTCCCGTGCTGAACAGCTCGGCATGTACATCGAGCTGATGGGGCCCCTGCCGCGCGCCGGAACCGAGCAGTTTGAAGCCGTGCTGCGGGCGTCCAAGGAAGTGGGCGCCATTTGCGTGCGCTCGGCGTGCCTGGGCGGGCGGCGTTATGAAACGTTCAACTCGCTTGCCGATTGGAAGAAATTCGTCGCCGATTCCCACGCCGCCATCGAGCGTGCGCTGCCGCTGCTCGAAAAGCACAAAGTGAAGATGGCGCTTGAAAATCACAAGGACTGGACCACGGAGGAGTTCTTGAAGCTCCTTGCCAAGTTCAAGAGCGAGTATCTCGGCGTCTGCCTGGATACAGGCAACAACGTCGCGCTGCTCGACGATCCGCTGGAGATGACCGAGGCGCTGGCGCCCTACACCTTTTCCACTCACATCAAGGACATGGGCGTCGCCTTATATAAGGACGGTTTCCTGTTGTCGGAGGTGCCGCTGGGAGAAGGCTTCCTGGACCTGAAGAAGATCGTCGCGGTGGTGCAGAAGGCCCAGCCGCAGGTGAAGATGTCGCTCGAGATGATCACCCGCAACCCGCTACAGGTACCCTGCCTCACCGAAAAGTACTGGCTCACATTCGAGGGCAGGGAAGGCAAGCACCTGGCGCGCACGTTGGCGATGGTACGTGAGAAGGAAAAGTCCCAGCCACTGCCGAGCATCGACGGGCTCGACAAAGAGGCGCAGCAGCGTTGGGAAGCCGACAACGTCAAGCAATGCCTCAACTACGCGCGCCAACATCTGGGGCTGTAGCCGGGTAGGGCGGTTCAAAGCGCCACCTCAGCAAATCCACTTATCTCTGGTTCGCGGAATTCGGTCGAACACCACGATAACTATGCGTGCGCATGTTTCGTGGTTGCTCATGTTGACGGTTCCGGCATTGGCCCAAGAGGTCCCCGGAGCATTTCACGCCGGTGAGGCCAGAGCCCGCACCGGCAGTTCTGCGGCCGCTGCTTTGGTTGGGCTGCCGGATGCTCCCCTTTACGAGCTCGGCGGAATCAACGTGCCGCAAACCGCCGGTGGACAATCCTTCCGGTCGCGCGTTGTGGGCAGCGTGCGGCAACTGGGCGAGGCCGTGATGACGTCCGGGGAATGGCGCCGGCTGCCCGATGAGCAGTGGGTGTGGCGTGTCGCGGTTCGCTCGCCTGATGCCAAGGAGATCCGGCTTCACGTCACCGGATTGGATATCGGCGAAGGGAAACTGGTTGTCTATCCCTTGGGCCAGCCGGACTCTTCACGCGCGCAGGAATTCACCGGCCTGGGTCTGTTTGGTGACGGCGAATTCTGGACCGCATCGGTTCCAGGGGATGCGATGGAGGTCGGCTATTTTCCCCACTCGGGAAGGGATGGCTTGACGTTCCGCCTCGCATCGGTCGGGCACAGTTGGGAGGACACGCTCGCCAGTACGCCGGCTCCGGCGCAGCCTTCGCCGGAGACCACGGGCAAGGCAGCCTCCGCTCCCTCCTTGAGCGCGGCCAAGGACCGCGAAGTGCTGGCATGCCATCTGGACGTCAACTGCTACCAGGACTGGCGCAGCGCCAGCAGCGGAGTGGCGCGGATCCTGTTCGTGAGCGGACAATTCATGGCTTCCTGCTCGGGCGCCTTGATCAACTCTCGCAGCAACACCGGCACGCCGCTTTTTCTCACCGCCGACCATTGCATCGCCAACCAGGCCGAGGCGCGCAGCGTCCAGGCGAACTTCTTTTTCGAGACCGGCTCCTGCGGGGCCACCTCGCCTGACACCAACCGGGTTGAGACCGTGCTCGGCGCCGAATACCTCACCAGCGGAAGCTTTCCCCGGGGAGACTTCAGTCTCATTCAACTCACTCGCGCCCCGGCGGGTGCGTTCTTCTTCGGCTGGTCGCTGCGGGAGCCGCAGCTTTGGGACAAATTGGTCGGCATTCATCATCCGGCAGGTTCCTTCAAGCGAATCAGCTTTGGCGATCGTGCTCCGGACGAAACAGCTTTCATCGGCGGAGGTCCCGGAACCTACGCGCCCGCCGATCATTATTACCAGGTGGATCTGCGCCAGGGGCGCGCGGAGGGCGGATCATCTGGCTCGCCGCTGCTCAACCTCGACAAACAAATCATCGGCATGCTCTCCTACGGCCCGGTTTTTTCGCCGGATCCCGCGGAGAACGACATCCTCCTTTGTAAGCGCTACGACGTGATCGTCGGTTACGGCCGCCTCACCAAAGCGTTCGATGCCCTTCGCCCGTTTCTGGAAGACTTGCGCCCAGCCCGCATTGCTGTTCCGCAGGATAACGAAAAACTTACCGGTCCTAGCGTCACCTTCCACTGGACCCCTGGGGTCGGCGCCAGCGAGTACCGTCTGGAGATCGGCACACGGCCGGGCGCATCCGACATCTTTCAGCGGTCGGCGGGCCTGGCTCGCAGTATGCATGTGACCAACCTGCCCGTGACCGGTGCGGCCATCTACGTCCGGCTTTCCACCTTACTCCAGGGCAACTGGCAGGCGGTGGATCATACCTACGTGACGGCGTCAGGGCCCGTGTCGCGGCCGGCGTCGATCATTGCACCGGAGACGGGAACTTCCCTCAGCGGTAGCTCGGTGCGCTTCGTGTGGGAGCGTGGCGTGCAGGTGTCGGAATACCTGCTCCAAGTGGGCACGACAGCGGGTGGCGCCGAGATCCTCTCACGTAACATGGGCACGGAGACCAACGCCACCGTCACCGATCTTCCCGTCGACGGCCGCTTCATCTATGTGCGGCTGCACTCCAGGATCGGTCCGGAGTGGCGCGCCACCGACGCTGCCTACCGCGCCGCGGATCAGCGCCCAGGGAAGGTGCTGGCCCGGTTCACCAACCGCTTGCGCTATCCAGTGGTGATCAAGCTCAACGGCAATGTTCTGCTCAGCGTGCAAGGCGGAGCCGAAGCGCAGCGGGAGATCTCCGCCGACGGAACCGTCACCATCGCCTACGAGATGGTGCGGCCGCTCGCCCCGGGCACCAACGTTCCTCTTGGGGAAGCGGTGCAGGGCTCTTTTGCTCCCGTAGAGCGCCCATCCGGCATATTGGACTACATCATCGCCAATGATCTGGGAGGCCGCACGATATTCACGCCCGTCGTCTCCAACCCTTCCTCGCGCACTTACCTGCTGTCGGTGAATGGCGTGCCGTGCAATTGCAGCCTGGCCCCGCGCGGGGCGCCGATCGAACTCGGCTACTACACGCTCTCGGGCCCCAGCAACGTACGCGGCTTCTTCGATGTTCTTGGCTACAGCGGGCAGTTCACCGAACTCAGGAACTTTGCGCAGGCCGTGGAAGCGCCGTCTGGCGTCGTGCGGCTGGAACTGCGCTAAGGCTCAGTACTCGTCGCCGTTGTACAGATCGGTCACCCACTTTTCGTAGCCGTTGTACATCAGCGTCGGACGGAGCTGCATCGTCGGGATCACCTTCTCGTGAGCTTGCGACCACCGCGGGTGCGGCTGGGAAGGGTTCACGTTCGAGTAGAAACCGTACTCCCGCGGCTGCGAATCATTCCAGAACGTCTTCGGCTGCTTGGAAGCGAACTCGATGGTCACAATCGACTTCGGACTCTTGTAGCCATATTTCCACGGAACGATCACGCGGAACGGCGCGCCGTTCTGCTTCGGCACCTGCTTGCCGTACATCCCGGTGACGAACATCGCCAGCGGATTCATCGCCTCCGCGATCGTCAGCCCTTCGTAGTAAGGCCACTTGTACCAGGGCGCCATCTTCACGCCGGGCATCTCCTCCGGACGCAGGGCGGTCACAAACCGCAGGTACTTGGCCTCCTCCTTCGGTTGCACCTTCTTGATCAGCTCCGACATCGGAAAGCCGGTCCAAGGCACGGCCATCGACCAAGCTTCGACGCACCGGAACCGGTAGAGGCGCTCCTCCATCGGCATCGTTTTCAGCAGATCATCCAAGTCTAAAGTCTGTGGCTTGTTCACCAGCCCCTTCACTTCGATCTTCCACGGCGAGATCTTGAACTTGCCCACCAGGTCCTTCACCGCTTGCTTGTCCGTGGGGTGAAATTCGTAGAAGTTGTTGTAGCCGGTGGCCGCCCACTCGGGCGTAATCGGCCGGTCCAGCGTGAACTCGGGATTGCGCTTGGCCGCATGAGGATCGGCAAACAAGCTGCCGGACGCCGCCAACAATCCAGCCGCGCGCAGCAATTGCCGGCGGTTCAGGTAGACATGCTCCGGCGTGGCCTCGCGCTCAGGAATCTCCCAGCCTTTCCGAATGCGAATCAACATTGTGTTCCTATCCTAACAAAGACGCATGGTCGTGATATAATTCCCGCAAATTGGCATAACTCGTTGGGAGGGTGGATGCAACGCAACCTCGCCGCCGCTGGGCTCTTCACTTTCGCCGTTTGCAGCTTTACGCTGCTCGCCGGCGGAGCTTCTGAATCCAAGACTTCAAAGGCTTTCACCACCCAGCAGAAGCGTTGGTGGGCCTTCCAGCCGGTTACCCAGCCGCCCGTTCCGGCGGTCAACAACCGCGCTTGGGTACGCAGTGACATCGACGCCTTCGTGCTCGCCAAGCTGGAAGAGAAAGGCCTGAAGCCCAACGCCGCTGCCGATAAGGCCACCCTGCTTCGCCGCGCCAGCCTGGATCTCACCGGTCTTCCCCCGTCGCCGGAAGATCTGCAGGATTTCCTCAACGACTCCTCTCCGAAACCGTTTGAGAAGGTTGTGGACCGGCTGCTCGCCAGCCCGCATTACGGAGAACGCTGGGCGCGCCACTGGCTGGACGTCGCCCGCTACGCCGATAGCGAAGGCTTCAAGAGCGACGAAACGCGCCCCAACATTTGGCGCTATCGCGACTACGTCATCGGCTCCCTCAACCAGGACAAGCCGTACGACCGCTTCGTCAAAGAGCAGATCGCCGGCGACGAGCTTTTCCCTGGCGACCCCGCCGCGCTGGTGGCCACAGGTTTCAACCGCCACTTCCCCGATGAGAGCAACGCCCGCAACATTGCCCAGCGCCGGCAGGAACTGCTCAACGATATTACCGATACCGTCGGTGTATCCATGCTGGCGATGACCGTCGGTTGCGCGCGCTGCCACGATCACAAGTTCGATCCGATTTTGCACAAAGATTACTACCGCCTCCAGGCCTTCTTTGCCAACACCCGCATCGAGGACAACCTGCTTCTCACAACCGCCGAGCGCCGCAAGGAGTGGGAAACGCGCAATGCCTTGTGGGAAGAGAAAACCGCCGCAATTCGCGACGAGATGAACAGGCTGATCGAGCCTAAGCGCCAAGCCATGTTCCAGGAGAGCTTCGAAAAGTTTCCGGTGGAGATCCGGGAAGCCGTGACCACCGATGCCGGCAAGCGGACGCCGTTCCAGTGGCACATGTACTACAAGGTGCGTCCGCAGCTCGAGTATGGCGATTCCCAAGCCGCAGCCAAACTTCGCGGCGCCGAGCAGAAACGCTACAACGAACTAAAGACTCAGCTCGCCGCGTTCGACCACATCAAGCCCGAGCCGATGCCGATCGCCCAGGGGATGATCGACAACGGAACCGCGTCGCCGAAGACGCACGTGCTGGCCGTGGGCGTCTACGCTTCGCCTCAGGAAGAGGTGAATCCAGGCTTCCTGTCGATCCTGGATCCCTCCGATGCGAAGTTAGCCGCGCCGGCGGGACTGGACAGTTCCGGGCGCCGTTCGGCGCTGGCGAAATGGATTGCCGATCCCGCCCATCCGCTCACCGCCCGCGTCATGGTCAACCGCGTCTGGCACCACCATTTCGGCCGCGGCATCGTCGGAACGCCGAACGACTTCGGCGTCATGGGCGAAAGACCTTCGCACCGCGAGCTGCTGGACTGGCTGTCGGCGCAGTTCATCCGCGATGGCTGGAGCTTGAAGAAGCTCCACCGCCGCATTCTGCTTTCCGCCGCCTGGCAGCAATCCTCGCTCTATCGCGAACAGGCCGCCGCGGTGGATCCCGACAACAAGCTGATCTGGCGCTTCAACCGCCGCAGGCTGGAAGGCGAGACGATTCGTGATTCCATGCTCGCCGTTTCCGGCCTGCTCAACACAAAGATGGGTGGCCCCGGTGTGTTTCCTCCGCTTCCCGAAGGCCTGGTGACTCGCGGCGGCTGGAAGAAGATCGAGGATCAGCCGGAAACGGTCCGGCGCAGCGTCTACACCTTCGTCCGGCGCAACACCCGCTATCCGATGTTTGAAGCCTTCGACATGCCCGACACCCACGAGAGCTGCGGCCGGCGCAGCAATACTGTCTCCTCATCCCAGGCCCTCCAGCTGATGAACAATGAGCAGGTGCTCGACTGGGCGCGCGGTCTGGCCGCCCGCGTCAGCAATGATCAGGGCCTCACCACGGCGTCGAAAGTGGAGCGCGCCTATCGTTTCGCTTATTCGCGTCCGCCGTTGGCCGAAGAGGTTGACGCGTCGCTGCGTTTTCTCGACCGGCAGTCCTCGCTGGCCGGCTCGCCGGAGGCCGCCTTCGTCGACCTCTGTCACATGCTCTTGAACGCCAATGAATTTCTCTACCTGAACTAGCATGGCGATGATCGGCAAACTCAACCATCACTGGCGCGTGAGCTCGCGCAGGGAGTTTTTCACCCGCGCCGGCTCCGGCCTCGCCGGGCTGGCCTTGGGCGCGATGGTGGGCGAAGCGGCCACGCGGCGCGACCCGCTGGCTCTGAAGCCGTCGCATCACGCGCCGAAGGCGAAGTCAGTGATCTGGCTGTTCATGGAAGGCGGCCCCAGCCACATCGATCTGTTCGACCCGAAACCCAAGCTCAACGAGATGCACGGCAAGCCGATGCCGGTATCCTTCGGCCGCCCGATTACAGCCATGGGCACGGCGGGCAACTCGCTGATGGGCTCGCCGCGGACCTGGAAGCACTACGGGCAAAGCGGCCTCTGGGTCTCCGATTGGTATCCGCACATCGCACAGCACGTCGATGATCTCGCCGTGATCCGCTCCTGCTGGGCCAACGGGCTCAACCATGTCGGCTCGGTCTGTCAGATGAACACCGGCGATATTCTCGCCGGACGGCCGTCGCTCGGCGCCTGGGTCACCTATGGCCTCGGCTCAGCCAACCGCAACCTGCCAACCTTCGTCGTCTTGATGGACGACAAGGAAGTGCTGGGCGGCCCCAAAAACTGGAGCGCCGGTTTTCTCCCGGCATCCTATCAGGGCACGCAGTTCCGCCAGGGCAATGAGCCGATCCTGCATTTGAAATCCCCGGAAGGCGTCACCAGGGAGCGGCAACGCAGCAAGCTCGATTTCCTGCGCCAATTAAATGAGCGCTACGCCGACGACAAGCAGGAGGACACGGAGTTGGAGGCGCGCATCGAAAGCTACGAGCTGGCCTACAAGATGCAAGCCGAAGCCCCCGAGGTGGTGGACCTGACGCGGGAATCCGAGGCCACCAAAAAGCTATACGGACTGGATGATCCCGACACCGCCGCCTTCGGCACCAACTGCCTGCTGGCGCGCCGTCTGGTCGAGCGCGGTGTCCGGTTTGTCGAACTCTACTGCGGGTCCGGCAGCGGCTGGGATGCCCACTCCAATATCGAAGCCAATCACGGCAAATGGTGCCGCGTCTCCGATAAGCCCGTCGCCGGCCTCCTCGCCGATCTGAAGGCCCGCGGCCTGTTGCAGGACACGCTCGTCGTCTGGGGCGGGGAATTCGGCCGCACGCCGTTCAACGAAAAAGGCGACGGCCGCGATCACAATCCCTGGGGCTTTACCACCTTCATGGCCGGAGGCGGAGTGAAAGGCGGCCAGACAATTGGCGCCACCGATGAGATCGGCCTGCGGGCAGTCGAGCGGCCGGCACACGTGCACGATATTCACGCTTCCATGCTCCACTTGCTGGGCCTGGATCATATACGCCTCACCTACATGCACAACGGCCGCGCCGAGCGCCCGACCATTGTCGGCGGCGAACTGATTCACGAGCTCTGGTCTTAAACGATCAACATACAGTCACCGTAAGAAAAAAACCGGTACCTCTCCGCCACCGCGTGTTGGTACGCTTCCAGCACCAATTCACACCCTGCCAGCGCACAAACCAGGATCAACAAACTCGACTGCGGTAAGTGAAAGTTGGTCAGCATCGCGCCCGTTGCCTCAAATCGGAATCCGGGGTAAATGAACAGATCGGTCTCCCCGCCCATTCGCTGAAGCCCGCCGCGCAGCATCGCCGTCTCGATGGTTCGCACGGCTGTGGTTCCCACCGCGATCAGCCGCTCCGCCGCTCGCATCTTCTCCGCCTCGGGGGCGGCAATGGAAAACCATTCCTCATGCAGCTTCGCCTGCTCCACCACCTCCGTATGAAGCGGCTGGAAGGTGCCCAGTCCCACATGCAGCGTGACGCACGCCGTCGCGGCGCCGGCCCGTCGGCACGCCTCCAGCACTTCCCGCGTAAAATGCAAACCGGCCGTGGGCGCAGCAACGGAGCCCCTCTTCATTGCATAGACCGTCTGGTACCGCTCGCGGTCCGCAGGCTCATCCTCCCGCCGGATGTACGGCGGTAGCGGCACATGGCCCACTCGGTTCAAAGTCTCGTAGACATCTCCTTGGCAATCCAGCCTCACCATACGCTCGCCGAATTCGTTGCGCCCCAGGATCTCCGCCTCCAGCCCTTCCCCCAGCACCACACGCTCCCGGCTCCGCATCTTCCGCCCCGGCCGCACCAGCGCCAGCCACGTGCGCTCCCCGGCGTCGAGCTCCCTCACCAGGAAAACCTCCACTTTGCCGCGAAATCCTTTGCGATGCCCTAGCAGCCGGGCAGGGAAGACGCGCGTGTCGTTCAGCACCAGGCAGTCACCCTGCCGCAGGTATTCCGGCAAGTCGCGGAACATGCGGTCACGCCAGGTTCCGGACTTCCGGTCAACCACCAGCATGCGGGAGCCGGCGCGATCTTCCAGTGACTGCTGCGCAATTAACTCCGGCGGCAAGGGGTAGTCGAAATCGGAGGTCCGCATGGGCAAACGGTAGAATAGCAATTTGCGCATTCTGGGCATTGAAACCTCGTGCGACGAGACCGCCGCGGCGGTGGTGGAAGATGCGCGCGCGATCCTGTCAAACGTCGTCGCGTCGCAGATGACAACGCACGGCAAGTACGGCGGCGTGGTGCCCGAGCTTGCCTCGCGCGAACATCTGCGCGCGATCGTGCCCGTCGTTCGGGACGCATTAGAACAGGCCGGCTGCTCGCTAGCGGATTTGTCCGCGGTGGCCGTGACCGAAGGCCCCGGGCTGGTCGGTTCGCTGCTGGTCGGCATTACCTACGCCAAGTCGCTCTGCTTTGCAAAGTCCCTCCCGTTGATCGGAGTAAATCACATGGAAGGCCACATCCACGCGGTCTTGCTGGAAGCCGCCGCCGACGGCAGGCAGGTATTGTTTCCGGTACTCGCGCTGGTGGCAAGCGGCGGACACACGCACCTGTTCGAAGTGCGAGAGCCTGGCCAGTACCGCCTGCTCGGCCGCACGCGCGATGACGCGGCGGGCGAAGCGTTCGATAAAGTCGCCAAGCTCCTTGGCTTCCCCTATCCCGGGGGCCCGATCATTGACCGGCTGGCGCCGCATGGCGATCCTCACGGTGTCCGTTTCACGCTTGCCAAGATGAAGGGTAATCCGCTCGACTTCAGCTTCAGCGGCCTGAAGACCGCTGTTGTCCGCTGGGTGGAGCAGCGCGACCTGGCCGCCGAAATCGAAACCCGCCGCGCATTGGTTCGTCACAACCCGGCGCCGGCGCGGGAAGATTGGCTCGCCGTCACTCCAAAATCGACCTTGGACCTGTTGGCCTCGTTTCAGCAGACCGTCGTCGATGAGCTGCTGCGCCGCGCGCTGGCCGCGGCCGAAGTGATGGACGCCGAGACGGTGATCATTTCCGGCGGCGTGGCCTGCAATGCCGGCTTGCGCAAGGCTGCCGCATCGGCCCGCTTCGGCTGCCCGGTCTTGTTCCCCACGCCTGCGCTCTCCACCGACAACGCCGTCATGATCGCCGCCGCCGCTTTTCCCAAACTGGAGAGGAAACAGTTCGCCGGCTGGGACCTGCGCGCCCGCGCCCATTTGACTCTTGCCTGAGGAATCAATCTAATGTTCTCCATGTCCCTGCGTTTCTGTCTCTACCTGCTCGCCTGTTGCTGGCTCGCCTTCCCGGCGGTCAAAAGCATCCACGTTACCGAGCGAAGCGATGTCTTGAAGGGTGCTCCCATGGGCTCGGCCGGCCCCTATGAGCGAATCGTTGCCCGCATGCTTTTCACTATCGACCCGAAGCTGGCTCCCAACGCCATCATCACGGACCTGGCGCTGGCCCCTCGTAACGCCGAGGGCATGGTCGAGTTCGCCGCGGACCTTTATGTCCTGAAGCCCCGCGATCCCGCCAAAGGCAATGGCACGGTGCTCTTTGAGGTCTCCAACCGTGGGCGAAAAGGGATCGTATCCATGTTCAGCCGCGGCTCCTCCTCCCTCGACCCGCGAACCGAGCAGGACTTCGGCGACAAGTTTCTCATGGAGCGCGGCTACATGCTGGCCTGGGTCGGCTGGCAGTTCGATGTGCCTGACCAGCCGGAGTTGATGCGGCTGTTCACGCCGGTGGTGAGCGGCGCTGCGGTACAGGGTGTGGCGCGCGCCGAATTCGTACCGAATTCAAAAATCTTCGAGCATTCCCTCGCCGACCGTGACCATATCGCCTACCGCGCCGTGACCACCGCCGAGGCGCAACTTACGGTGCGCGACCGCTGCGACGCTCAACGGCAAACCATTCCGCGCGCCGCCTGGAAATTCACAGAAGACGCCACGGCCGTGCGCTACGAAACAGGTTTTGAGCCCGGCAAGGTCTACGAAGTGGTCTACACGACCAAGGACCCGGTGCTGGTCGGCCTTGGCCCCGCCGCTGTCCGCGACTTCATCTCGTACCTGAAATACGGCACTCGCACCGCTGGGATCAACGTGCTCGGCGATCAGCGCCGTTTTATCAAGCGCGCCATCGGCTTCGGCACATCGCAGAGCGGACGCTTTCTGCGGACGTTTCTCTACCACGGCTTCAATCAGGATGAACAGAACCGCAAGGTGTTCGACGGCGTTTGGGCGCACGTCGCCGGCGGCGGCCGCGGCAGTTTCAACCATCGCTTTGCGCAGCCCTCCCGCGACGGCCACCCGCACATGAACTGCCAGTACCCCACCGACATCTTTCCGTTCACGGACTTGAAGCAGACCGATCCGCAAACGAATCTTAGCCTCGGCCTGCTTGACCGGGCCGCCACGGACAACGTGGTCCCGAAAATCTTCTACACCAACAGCTCTTCGGAGTATTGGGGACGCTCGGCGGCGCTTACGCACATTTCACCGGACGGCAAACAGGACGCCCCGCTGCCGCCGACTACACGCAGCTACATGCTGGCCGGCACCCAGCACGGGCCCGGTTCATTCCCGCCCTCAAAGAGCACTACCCAACATCTGGTCAACGGCAACGACTATCGCTGGCCCATGCGCGCTCTGCTGGTGGCGCTGAACGACTGGATCGCCTCCGGCAAGGAGCCGCCCGCTTCGCAGTACCCGCGGATCGACAAGGACCAGCTGGTCGCACTTTCCGCGGTGCAGTGGCCGAAGATTCCTTCCACAAAGCTCCCACACCGCCCGCAACGTGCCTGGCGCGCCGACTACGGTCCGGACTTCGCAACCAAGGGCATCGTCACGCAGGAGCCGCCAAAACTCGGACCCGCCTTCCCGCTGCTGGTCCCCCAGGTGAACGCCGACGGCAATGAGACCTCGGGCATCCGCGCGCCGATGATCCAGGTGCCGCTGGTGACCTCTACCGGCTGGAACTTGCGCAGTCCCTCCATCGGCTCGCCGGAGGAGATGCAGAGCATGACAGGCTCGACCTTTCCACTCGCGCGCACCAAGGCCGAGCGGACAAAGACCGGCGATCCGCGCCCCTCCATCGAGGAACGGTACAAAACCAAGCAGGAGTTTCTGGACAAGTACCGTGCCGCGGCGAACTCGCTTGCAGCGGCCGGTTATCTGCTCGAATCCGACGTCGACCGCATCGTCTCCGCTGGATCGGCGCAATGGGACGCCGTCATGCGCGCGAAATAGAACGACACGATGAAACCTCTCCCTTTTCTTCTTCTCCTTCTTCTCACCGCCGCGTCGGCCCAGGAGTACCCACTCGGCCCAGATTCGCAGCCGCAACCTGGCGTCCCCAAGGGCGCCGTTACGCAGCACAAGTGGACCTCGACGATCTTCCCCGGCACCGTGCGCGACTACTGGGTCTACGTTCCCGCTCAACACGACGCCGCCCGCCCGGCGCCCGTAATGATCTTCCAGGACGGCGGGGGCTTCGTTGGCGAGAAAAGCCGCTGGCGCGCCAACATCGTGCTCGACAATCTGATTCACAAGATGCAGATCCCGCCGGTGATCGGCATCTTTATCGATCCCGGCGTCCTGCCTGCCGAGTCGCCGCAACATCAGCCGCGCTTCAACCGGAGCTTTGAATATGACGCGCTTGGTGACCGTTACGCGCGATTTCTGATCGAGGAGATTCTGCCCGAAGTCGCCAAGCGGCATAGCCTGTCCAGCGATCCTAACGACCGTGGCATTGCCGGCTCCAGCTCCGGCGCCATTGCCGCCTTCACCGCCGCCTGGAACCGGCCCGACGCTTTCCGGCGCGTCCTCAGCTTCATCGGCAGCTACACCAATCTCCGCGGCGGCAACATTTATCCCTCGCTTATCCGCAAGACGGAGCCCAAACCGCTACGCGTGTACCTGCAGGACGGCAGGAACGATCTCAACATCTATTCCGGCAGCTGGTGGATCGGCAACCAGGACATGGCGGCGGCGCTCGAGTATGCCGGTTACGACTCCACCTTCGTCACCGGCAATGAGGCCCACAACAACATCCATGGCTCGGCGATTCTCCCGCACGCGCTTCGCTGGTTGTGGCGCGATCATCCGGCGCCGATTGCCACGCTCACTCCCAAAGCCGAACGTCATTTCGTGCGCGAGATTCTCGATCCCGCTTCAGGCTGGGAGTTGCTCAGCCAGGATCACAAGTTCACCGAAGGACCCACCGTGGCGCCCTCCGGCGATGTTTATTTCACCGACATTCCGAACAACAGGATTCACAGGATTGACGCCTCCGGAAAGGTCACCGTTTTCAAGGAGGACACCGGCGCGGCCAACGGCCTGATGTTCGGTCCCGACGGCCGGCTCTACGCCTGCCAGAACGGGCGCAAACGCATCGTCGCCTACACCATCACCGGCGGGGCTGAGCATGTCATCGCCGAGGATGTGAACTCCAACGATCTGGTCGTAACCGCCAATGGTGAAATCTATTTCACCGATCCGGGCAACCAGCAGGTGTGGCACATCGACGCGCGCGGCAACAAGCGCGTGGCGCACAAAGGCATCGAGCGGCCGAACGGAATCATGCTCTCGCCCGATCAATCGCTGCTCACCGTTGCCGATTCTCGCGGCAAATGGGTCTGGTCGTTTCAGATTCAATCCGACGGATCGCTCGCCCATGGCCAGCCCTTCTACCGGCTGGAGACGCCGGATGAATCCAGCGTCAGCACCGCCGACGGCATGACGATCGATTCCGAAGGACACCTCTACGTCACCACGCGCATCGGGCTGCAAATCTGCGATCAGCCCGGCCGCGTCGTCGGCATCGTCAACAAGCCGCACGCGGGTTCGCTTTCGAACGCGGTCTTCGCTGGACCGGAACTGGCCTACCTCTACGTGACCGCCGGCGACAAGGTGTACCGCCGCAAGACGCGCCGCAAAGGCGTCCTGCCCTGGCAAGTGTCGCAACTGCCGAGGCCGAGGCTATAGCGATGCGCCCCTTATTGCTGGTTCTCATCACTCTTCCCGCGCTGGCGCAGGAATTAACGCTACGCGCCGGCTTGGCGCGCGTAGACATCACCCCTTCGGCGTTCGGCCCCATGTATGGTTACGCGAACCGTAAGTGCGGGCCGGCCGTAGCCACGCACGATCCGCTGTTTGCAAAGGCGCTGGTGCTCGAGTCGGGCGAGACCCGCATGGCCATCGTTACACTCGATCTCGGCAGCATGTCCAGCACCACTCTGTTCCGGCGCGCCAAGGAAGAGCTGAACATTCCGCTCCTGCTGCTGGCCTCCTCGCACACCCACTCCGCGCCCGCTTTTCTGCCCCCCTCCGTACCGGAGCCCGCGCCCTATCTGGCGGAGGTCGAAGAGAAGATCTTCCAGGCATTACGGCAGGCGCAGAGTTCGATGTTCCCGGCGCGGCTTGCCGTCGGGCGTGGATCCATGCGGCTTGGCTACAACCGCCTCCTGCTCCGCGATGACGGCCGCGCGCGTGCCGTTTTCGATAATCTCGAGCGCATCCCCTACGGCCCTCTGGATCCGGAATTCGTACTCGTGCAGGTGCTCGATGAGCAGGGAAAGTCTCGAGCGATGCTGGTGCACTACGCCGTGCACGCGGTGGTGCTTGGCCCCACAAACTGCAAGTACTCGGCCGACTATCCGGGCGTGCTGCAGGCCAAGGTAGAGACGGCCTTGGAAGGCACGCAGTGCATGTTCGTGCAGGGCGGCGCCGGCGACATCAATCCGTTGTTCCTCGCGCGGACGGGAATGGATGACCCCGATTTCGCCACAGTCGACAAGATGGGTAATCTGCTCGCCGAAGAGGTGCTGCGCGCCTCGAAACGAATGGCGCCGGCCAATCCCATCACGGATCCCATCCGATACACCACCGAGACGCTGAGCTTCGGCGAGCGTTGGGAGAAGGGTAAGACGATGCCGGTCGGTATTAGCACCATCCTGATCAACCGCGAGTTCGCCATCGCCACCGTCCCCGGCGAGCCGCTCCACAAGCTGCAAACCGCCTGGAAGCAACGCGCCGAGGCGCCGGTTCCGCTCTTTTACGGTTACACGCAGACGACGCCCGGCCCGTGGCCAGGCTACATCCCGGATCTCCGTTCGGCGGCTTTCGGCGGCTACGGCGCCGACGTCACCACACGCATCGAAGTGGGCGCCGGCGAGCGCATCATGGAGCGCCACCTGTTCAATCTCTACCAGCTGCTCGGCATGTGGCGCGATCAGCCGGGAAGGCCTTAACCGGGCCGCTTGCTAGAATCATAAGGAATGACCCCAAACCCGGCTGCCGAGCAGCCCAAACAGCCCATCCCTGGTATTCGCAACCTCATCGCAGTCGGCTCCGGCAAAGGCGGTGTCGGCAAGACCACGGTTGCGGTGAACCTCGCCATTTCTCTCGCCAAGCTCGGCCATAAGGCCGGCCTGCTCGACGCCGATGTCTATGGTCCGAACGTGCCGCTCATGATGGGCGTGCAGCAGACGCCGATGGCCGTCGACAACCGCATCATCCCCTTGGAGAAGGATGGCGTGAAGATGATGTCGATGGGATTCCTGAATCCCGGCGACAAGCCGCTCGTTTGGCGCGGACCGATGCTGCACAGCGTCATCCAGCAGTTTCTCCGCGGCGTCGATTGGGGCGAACTCGACCACTTGGTGATCGACCTGCCGCCGGGCACCGGCGACGTCGCGCTGTCGCTGATTCAAACCGCGCCGATCACCGGAGCCATCGTCGTCACCACGCCGTCTGACGTATCGCTCGAGGACGCCCGCAAAGCCGTCAACATGTTCCGCCAGGTGCGCGTGGAAGTGCTGGGCCTGGTGGAGAACATGAGCTACCTGATCGCGCCGAAATCCGGTGAGCGCATTGACGTCTTCGGCTCCGGCGGCGGCAAGCGCACCGCCGACGCGATGCAGGTGCATTTCCTCGGCGAGCTTCCCCTAGACCCGCAAGTACGCATCGGCGGCGACTCCGGCAAGCCGGTCGCGTGGGGGGAAACCTCCGATCCGCACGCGGCGGTGTTTCATGAGCTTGCGCAGAACACCGTCGGGCGGCTGGATGAAGTCGCGGGAAAGAGCGGTCCCAGTATTTCGATCGAGGACTGAGCTACTCCGCCGCCGCCACCGTCTTCAACCCAACTCCCTTAACGCCGCCCTTCTCGAACAGCGTTCCCGTCACCGCCACCCGCTTCTCGATAAACGGCATCAGCTTCTCGTTGGGATTCTTGTGATCCACGGCCACGACCAAGTAGACCGTCCCTGTCTTCTCCTCTAGGATCGCCAGCGGCACGCCGGCCTTGGCACAAGCCGTGGCGCACTTGATGTGCTTCTCACCCTTGGTGTCGTGAGACAGGTAACATCCCGTGTCCACCACGAGACCGGTAAGTGAAATCGGGCGCGGTTTGGCATCCTGCGCCGCCGCCACAGCGAACACGGAAATCAGCATGAATGCAATACGCATAAACATGACTCCTTTATCAGTAGGGTACTTTCACTGGAGACTCGCTCCATTCCAGAAACGCGGAAAGCCCCTCTTCCCGCATCATCGACTCAGTGGGTAGCTCACGCTCCCCAGGCGCCAGCGGAATCTGGTCGTAGATGAAACCGTCGTCGAAGCCCGCCTCGGCTGCGTCGTTTCGCGTGCAGGCGAAATACAGGCTCCCGATGCGCGACCAATAGATACCCCCGAGACACATCGGACACGGCTCGCAACTCGTGTAGATCGCGCAGTCGCGCAACTCGAAATGGCCCAGCCGCCGGCAGGCTTCGCGAATCGCGACGATTTCAGCGTGCGCGGTGGGATCCAAAGTACCGGTCACCTGGTTTGTGCCCTCGGCGATAATCTCGCCGTGATGCACGATGACGGCTCCGAATGGCCCGCCGCGCCCCCTGCGCGCATTCTCCACCGCCAGAGCGATGGCGTGCTTCATGTAATGGCTGGGTTCCAATCAGCTCTCTTTGGACGCCGCTTACTTTTTGCTGTTGAAGCGCGCCTCCACCGCCTGCCAGTTGACGACGTTCCACCAGGCCGCAATGTAGTCGGCGCGGCGATTCTGATAATTCAGATAATAGGCATGCTCCCAGACGTCGATGCCGAGCAGCGGGAACTTGCCCTCCATGATCGGCGTGTCCTGGTTCGGCGTGGAAGTGATCGCCAGGTTTGACCCGTCGGCGATCAGCCACGCCCAGCCGGAGCCGAACCGGCCCATCCCCGCGGCGGCGAACTTCTCCTTGAAATTGTCCAAACTGGAAAACGCGCTGTTGATGGCCGCGCCCAGATTGCCGCCCGGCGCGCCGCCCGCATTGGGACCCATGATCTCCCAGAACATGGCGTGATTGCTGTGGCCGCCGCCGTTGTTGCGCACCGCGGTGCGGATCGCCTCCGGCACGGCCGCGCAATTGTTGGCGAGCAGATCGTCGAGCGATTTTCCGGCCAGCTCCGGCGCCGATTCCAGCGCCTTGTTCAGGTTCGTCACATAGGCGGCGTGGTGCTTGCCGTGGTGGATCTGCATCGTCGTCGTGTCGATCGACGGGTTCAACGCATCGTGAGCGTATGGTAGAGCGGGTAGTTCAAATGGCATTCTGGCCTCCTTCGTTTCTTCTTATTGTAGTAAACAGCCTCTTATTGCACGGCTCTTTCATAAGCGCGAGCCAGGCGAAACATCGTCGGTTCGGCGAAATGGTTGGCGAGGATCTGCATACCCACGGGCAGGCCCGTACCCGTCACCCCGCAGGGCACGCTCATGCAGGGAATGCCGGCCAGATCGCCGGTGATCGTGTAAATGTCGGAGAGATACATCTCCATCGGATCGGCCATCTTCTCGCCCAGCTTGAACGCCGGGAACGGCGATACCGGCGTGATGAGCGCGTCCACTTTCTCAAACGCCTGAGAAAAATCCCGCGCGATGAGATTGCGCACCCGCTGCGCTTTCAGATAGTAAGCGTCGTAATAGCCGGCGCTCAACACATACGTCCCGAGCATGATCCGGCGCTTGCATTCCGCGCCGAATCCTTCACCACGCGTCGCGCGGTACATGTCGATCAGCGTTTCGCCCTTTTCGGACCTCGTTGTGTAACGCACGCCGTCGTAGCGCGCGAGGTTCGAGCTGGCCTCCGCCGTGCAGATGATGTAGTAGCAGGAGATTGCGTAGTCGGTGTGAGGCAGGCTCACCTCCACCACTTCGCACCCGAGTTTCTTCAGCTGATCCACCGCCGCCATCACCAAGTCGCCGGTTTCCCGAGCAAGCCCCGCAAAATACTCCTTCGGCAGCCCGATCTTCATCCCCTTGACCGGTTTCTCCATCTCCGCAAGGTAGTCCGGCACAGGCGCAAAAGCCGAGGTGGAATCCATCGGATCCCGCCCCGCCGTCACTTGCAGCAGCAGCGCGGCGTCTTCCACATTCCGCCCGAACGGGCCGATATGGTCGAGCGAACTGGCAAACGCCACCAGCCCATAGCGCGACACGCGCCCGTAGGTCGGCGTCACGCCTACGACGCCGCAGAACGAAGCCGGCTGGCGTATCGATCCGCCCGTGTCCGATCCAAGCGACACCACCGCCGTGCCCTGCGCCACCACCGCCGCGGGACCGCCGCTGGATCCCCCCGGCACGCGTTCCAGATCAACCGGGTTCCGCACCGGACCGTAGGCCGAATTCTCGTTCGACGATCCCATCGCGAACTCGTCGCAGTTCGTCTTGCCCAGCACCAGCCCGCCCGCCGCCTCCAGACGCTCCACCGCCGTCGCGTTGTAAGGAGGAACGTAGCGCTCCAGCAGCTTCGATCCGCAAGTGCTGACCAGGCCCTCGGTAAGGATGACGTCCTTCACCGCAACGGGCACGCCCGCTAGCAGACCCGCGCCTTTTCCCTCGGCGATGGCGGCGTCCACCTTCTCCGCGGCCTGCATCGCGCGTTCCGGACACAGCCGCAGATAAGCGTTGGTCTTCGGATTCTCCGCTTCGGCAAATTGCAGGGCCTGCCCGGCCAGTTCCTTCGCGCTGAAGCGTTTCGCCTTAAGGCCGGAGCGAATCTCTCCAATGGTGAGCTTTGCGATGTCCATCGAAAATTCCTGGCCCCGCCTCAACGTTCAATCACGAGAGGCACCTTGAAGAAGCCCGCCCCGGAATTGGCCGCATTGGCCACCGCCTTCTCGCTGCCGAGCCCCGGCCGCTCCTCATCGGCACGCAGCGTGGCGGTCTCTTCGGCTTCGTACAGCACCTGCGCCATCGGCTCCACTCCCGAGGTGTCCAGCTCATTCAGCTTGTCCATGTGGGTGAGGATCTCATCCATATCGTGCGCCATGCGCGCGATCTCCTCCTCGCTCAACTCCAGGTTGGCCAGGTTGGCGACGTAGCGGACTTCCTTTTCGGTGATCTTCAAGCGGTTGGCCTCTTCGTTTCTCTTGCCCGCGATGCCCGGTAGATCCGGCTCAGCACGGGATCTTCAATCGCATCGGCTTCATCGCGCACCGGGCGCGTTTCGATTGCCGGCTGCATCCGCCGAGGCGCTACGCGGAATTCCAGCTCTCCGACAAAGCCAGGGCCGAGCACCTTGTCATAGTTGGCCAGAATCTGCGTGCGCAGCGAATAGAGCTGCTTCTGCCAGACCGCGTCATCCACCTCCACCACCAGGCGCTGCCTCACCAGCCGGCTGGCGCGCGTGTGGACGGCGATCTTCTTGCCCACCGCAGCCGCCCACGAGGCGATAACCAGCTGCTCCGGCGTTGCGCATCGCGCCGCCAGCTTGGATTGCCCCAGCAGCTTCCCGGCTCTTTCCATGTGCGGTTGAACCCCCATTTTAGCATGCGCTCCCCGGATGGTATTCTACGGTGTCTATGGCCGAATATTCGATTGGCGTGGACCTTGGTGGCACCAACCTGCGCGCCGCCGCGGTGAACCGCGATGGCAAGATGCTCGACAAGATCGCCATCTCCACCAACCTCGGCGCAGGCCGCGACACCGTCATCAACGATATTGTCACCGCCATCCGCAAGCTGCGCAGAAAGATGGCCGGCGGCTCCCTCGTCGGCGTCGGCATCGGCGTTCCGGGCTTCATCCTCATCGAAAAAGGCATGATTGTCGGCTCGCACAACATGCCCGGCTTCGACAATTTCCCCGTCCGCGATGAGATCAGCCGCCTGCTCGGTTCCCCCGTCATTCTCGAAAACGACGCCAACGCCGCCGCGATGGGGGAAAAGTGGATGGGCGCAGGCCGCGGCGTCGACGATCTTATCCTCCTTACACTCGGTACCGGCATCGGCGGAGGCATTATCTCCGGCGGCAAGGTCCTGCACGGCAGCGTCGGCATGGCCGGCGAGCTCGGCCACATCACCATCATCCCGTCCGGCAATGTCTGTGGCTGCGGCAATCATGGCTGCCTCGAAAAGCATGCTTCCGCCACGGCCATTGAATCGATGGCGAACCTTCTCGCGCTCGGCGAGAATCTCAGCGCACGCGATGTCTACGAGCTGGCCCAGGGTGGTAATGACAACGCCAGGCGCATTTTTCAAAGCATGGGTACCGCGCTCGGACTCGGCTTGGCCACCCTCATCAACATTTTCAATTTCCCGCTCTACCTGCTGAGCGGCGGTGTGCTGCCGGCCTGGGAGTTCTTCGCCCCGCCGATGATGGAGCAAGTGCGCAAGCGCTCCTTCACTTTCCGCAACGCCGAAACCAGAATCGAGCCCGCCATTCTTGGCAACGAGGCCGGTCTCTACGGCGCCGCCTGCCTGCCATTTCAATCGTAAAGGAACTCTGATCATGTACTGGATGGGGATTGACGTGGGCACCGGCGGCACACGCGCGCTATTGGTAAACGACAAAGGCGAAGTAAGGCACGGCTTCACCTCCCCTCATGACGAGATGCGCATGGAGCGGCCGATGTGGGCCGAGCAGCGCCCGGAAAACTGGTGGGACGCTTCTCAGGCCGCCATGCAAGGGGTGCTCAAGCATGCAGATGCCAAAGGCTCTGACGTGCGCGGCATCGGCCTCTCCGGCCAGATGCACGGCCTCGTCATGATGGATGAAGCGGGTAAGGTCATCCGTCCCTCGCTCATCTGGTGCGACCAGCGCAGCCAGCCGCAAGTCGATTGGATCAACGAAAGGGCAGGGAAGCAGAACGTCGTCGCCTGGACCGCCAATCCCGTGCTCACCGGATTTACTCTGCCGAAACTGCTCTGGGTGCGCGATCATGAACCGGCTCACTACGGCCGCCTGCGCCGTATGCTGCTGCCGAAGGACTATCTCCGTTACCAGCTCACCGGCGAGTATGCCACCGAAGTAAGCGACGCCAGCGGCACCGCGCTGCTCGACGTAGTCAACCGGCGCTGGTCAACCGCTCTCCTGGAAAAACTCGGCCTCGACGCATCCATTCTCCCCAAGGTGCATGAGTCGCCTGACGTCACCGGCCAACTAACCAAAGCCGCCGCACAGGCCACCGGACTCGCGGAAGGAACGCCGGTAGTAGGCGGCGGCGGCGATCAGGCCGCAAGCGCCGTGGGTAACGGAATCGTCTCCGCGGGCATCGCTTCCTGCACCGTCGGCACCTCCGGCGTCGTCTTCGCCCATCTGGATAAGCCGAGCTACGACGCGCCGGGCCGCGTGCACACCTTCTGCCATGCCGTCCCCGGCGCTTGGCACGTCATGGGTGTCACCCAGGGCGCCGGGCTCAGTTTGCAGTGGTTCCGCAACCAGCTTGCACCCGGCGCCGATTACGACGCCCTCACCGCAGAGGCGGCGAAAGCTCCTCCGGCATCGCAAGGCTTGTTCTGGCTGCCCTACCTGATGGGCGAACGCACGCCCCACTTGGACGCCAATGCGCGCGGCGGCTGGATCGGGCTGACGGCTAAACATACGCGCGCCGATCTCATCCGATCGCTGCTGGAAGGCGTCTCTTTCTCCCAGAAGGATTGCCTGACGATCATTGAGCAAATGGGTGTCCGCATCTCCTCGGTGCGGCTGTCCGGGGGAGGCGCGCGCAGCGAATTCTGGCGCCGCATGTTCGCGAACATCTTCGACCGCCGCGTCGCCACGCTCGCCAGCCAGGAGGGTTCCGCGTATGGGGCCGCGCTGCTCGCCATGGTCGGCACCGGCGCATTCGCCTCCGTGCCCGAGGCTTGTAGCCGTGTGATTCGCGAAACCGCCTCCGTGGACCCGAACCAGGACGAGGCCAGGACCTACGGCGCCGCCTACGAGATTTACCAGTCGCTTTATCCTGCCCTCAAGGCCGTCTATCCGGCCATTCAGGGCATGCGGTCGTAACAGAAGTCGGCTGCCGGCTGGTCCGATGCCTCTTCAAAGAAGACCGTCTCCGGATCGCGGTTGGCGCCCACTTCCAGTGTGCGCAACGCGATCTCCTGGCTGTAGGGGAAGCACCGCACCACAATCGCGCCGTTATGCGAGCGGCCGGCGCGTACCAGCTCCTCCGTAGGCTCCGCGCGTGCCAGATATTGCCGCTGTTTCTTCGTCCACAGGTATCCCACGTTGTGCAGCACAAGTCCGGCGCTTAACGCCGCGGTTATCCCCCATCGCCGCCGTTCGGCCACCGCCATGAAGGCCAGCCCCGCGATCAGCGCCAGTCCCGCGCTCGCTAGGTATGTATGCCGGCTGGGCACTCTTGGCATGTACGCAATGAAGCTGTACGGCAGGAACGTGATCACGACCCACACCGCCGATGCCGGCACCAGAAGCTTCCATCGCGCTGGCCGCAACCCCGCAATCGCCACCAGGCTCAGCAGCCCCCAGAACCAGAACATCCGCCCGATGCTGTTGGCAAGCGTCACCCACACCGGCGCCGTCACCGAAAATGTCCCGTCATGGAAATGCTGATGCTCCGCCTTGCCGGCGAAACTGGCGGCCGTGTACAGCGCCGACACGGCAAGCATAGGCAACGTAGCCGCGGCGATCCGCCTCCATCTTTCCATGTGCAAAGCAGCAGTGACCAGAAACACCGCCGGCATCACCACCCCCGATTCCTTGCTCAGCAGCGCCAGCAGAAAAGCCCCGCCTGCTGCCGACGGCAACACCCAGCCGCGGCAGTCCCGCTCCAGCCATAGCAGCCACATCACCAGACTCGCCAGCCCGAAAAAGAACACTAGCAACTCCGGCACCGCCGCGAACCAGACCACCGCCTCCTGATGCCCTTCGTACACCGCGAAGAACCCCGCCGCCACCGTCGATACCCGCCACCCGATCGGCTTCCAGATCCCCAGCGCCAGCACCAGCCAGGTGTTCAGCACGTGCAGCGCCAGGCTCACGACATTGAATGCCAGCGGCGACAATCCGGCCGCCTTCTCCAGCCAATAGGTAAGCGGCATCGATGTCGCCCGCGTCCGGTAGAGCGCATCCGTTGCCAGATTGCCCCACCCGCTCATCGGCCCGAACTTCCGCCCATGCGCGATCTGCAAGTAATCGTCGCTAATAAATGGCAGCCCCAACGCGGGGAGATAGGCGATGCAGGCGAGCAAGCCTGTTACCCCCATCGCGATCAGCAGATGTTTTCGAGAGGTCATCCCCGTTGCTCCACGCACTCCTCACCCAGAAGTGCGGATGAAATATATTTAACAGAACTAGGGGGGATTTAGCAACTGTTACTTTCCACGGAGTTCCAGGATCGGCTCCACAGGCTTGCCCTCTGCCGATACCAGCCGCACCGGCTCCGGGCCCAGCGCTTTGATCTCCATACGGTCCCCGCGGATCTCCACCGCGAGGAAATGCCGCTGTGCCGTCCAGGCGGCGATGCCGCTCGACTTCACCGTTTTCGATATATCCCCCTCGCGTAGCTTTCCGCCCGATCCGGTCAGAACATACTGAACCGGTCCGGTAACGGCGGTCTTTTCCGCGATTTGCAGATTATGCTCATGGCCGTTGAACACCACCTGTACGCCATACCGGCGGAACAGCTCCACCCAATGCCGCAGCTTTTCCAGGCTTGGCTCGTGTTGCGGCCCGGCGGTGAACGGCGGGTGGTGAAAGTAGACGATCTTCCACCGCGCCCGCGAGGCTTTCAGCGCCTCCTCAAGCCATGCGGTCTGGGGGCTGCCGGGCCCGTACCCAGGCTCCGGGTAGCCATCCATTCGGTTCACCGTCGAATCCAGCGCGAAGAAGTCGGCCAGCCCGCCGTAGGAAAACTTGTAATAGCGCGCCGGCTTTCCTCCGGGAAAAAAGAAATTGTCGAGGTAAACCGCCAGGTCTTCGCTGCGCTCCGATTCGTTGCCGTCATGGTTGCCCAGCGAGGGGAAAAACGGAATGCGCCGCAGGATCTCCCGGTACGGCGTGAAGAATCGCGACTCCCAATCGCTATCCTTGTTTCCCGTCCCCCAAAGGAAAAGTGAGAACCCCCGGCCATAAATGTTGTCTCCAGTGGTCAGCACAAAGCGCGCCGGATTGTCCGTCCGGTATTGCCTCTGCAACTGCCGCCGCATCGCCTCGGCCACTTCGAACTGCTCTTTCTTCCCGCTCCCGTAATCTCCGATCACAAAGAACGACAGCCGCTCCGCCTTCATGGGCCAGGTGCGCAGCTCCCCTTCACCGGCAGCATTCCCGTCGATCGTCAGCTGGTACGCGTAATCCCGATCGGGAGCCAGTCCATTCACCCGAATCCAGTTCTTGCTTGTGGAATGTTGCTTTCCACCAATCGTTACCACCGCCTTCCCATGAGAACGGGAATCGCGGCCGATGGTATTGCCCGAACCGGATGTCGTGCCCCAGGCGATCAGCGCCGAATCAGGCCCGGCGTCTCCCACGTAGGTTGTGATTGTCTGGCCGCTCAGCAGCAGACACCCGCACAGGATCAGGCTCAGCCTACCAGGTCCGTTCAATGCCCACCACTTTCCAACTCGCTCTCGCTCCCATCAAATAGACTGTCACGCTCTTTGCCCCATCCTCCGCGGTAATCTTAGCCGACAGATTACCACCCTCCGCCGCCGGAATGGCAAACCCGGCGGCGCCGGCCAGCGGACTGCTCTTTTCCGTGTGATTATCGAAAACCGCCCACTCCACCTGGTAGTTTCTGCTGCGGCGGAAGCCATGCTTCACTTCCAGATCCACGAACACCAGCTTGCCATCCTGCACCGCAAACCCGTCTAGTGGCAGTACGCGCGAGAAAAAGCCGCGCCCGATCTTGTCGCGCCGCTTGATCAGCGAATCGGCGATCCAGTCCTCGCTCGAACGCTTTGAACCCAGCCAGGCGCAGAACACGCTCAGCCCGCGCAGGTCACGCCGGTGCTCGTGCGGAGTCACGTCGTTGGGATCATCCCGCCGCGTCCCGTAATATTTGAACGGTCCCAGCGGCTTGCCCGGCAAGTACAGGCTGGCACCGCCGCGGTACTTATCATCACGCTTCGGCACATCCATCAGCTGATCTTCCGCCGCACCGCCTTGGATGCGTCGCGTGGCGTCGGCTCCTTGAGCAGCGGATCATCCGGGTAAAATCGCTGCCCATCCAAACTAGTCGCCGCAACCACAGCCACAACGAAAATGTACCGGGCCAGTCTCATCGTCTTAGAACAGGTGCGGCGCCGTGGAAGTGCCCGGCGGCCGCTGCGCGAAACGGCAAACCCGCCGCCGGTGGGCATGCCGCCCAGCTTCACGCGAAAGCCGGCGATCCCCGCGCTGATCCGTTCCAGAATCTTCTTGTCCTTCATGTAGATCAAGCGCTGCTCCCATGGATGTGGCGTGTCCGGCTCCAGCCGCGTTGTCTTCTCTTCGCGTGCCTTCTCGATCTGTTCTGCGCGCGTGCTTACCTGTGCGCTTGAGATCGCGAGCGTGAACAATTTGACCAACAGTGGAAACATCGCGTCTTTTCCAGATTCCCAGGTTCGGCCGCTTTACGCAGCGCGGGACCGGGACGAAGAGAGTACGCCGAAAGCCATACACTGGATCTAGGATGAAGCTGACATTTTGGGGCGCCGTCCGCACCGTCACCGGGTCCATGCATGAGCTCACGGCAAATGGAAAGCGCTATCTGCTCGACTGCGGCATGTTCCAGGGCCGCCGCCAGGAGGCCTTCGAGCGCAACCGCAACCTGCCGTGGTCCGCGCGCAATGTGGACGCGGTCCTGCTCAGCCACGCCCACATCGACCATTCCGGCAACCTGCCCTCTCTCGCCAAGGGCGGCTTCGCGGGCCCCGTCCATGCCACCTCCGCCACCGCCGATCTCTGCGCCGCCATGCTGCCGGACTCCGCCCACATCCAGGAACGCGACGTCGAGTTCGTGAAGAAGCGCCGCGCGCGGCGCCGGCGAATCCTCGAACAGGACAACAACAACCACATCGAGCCGCTCTACACGCAGCAGGACGTCGAGAACATCCTGCCGCTGTTTCAGCACGCCGCCTATGGCGAGCAGAAGCCTCTCGCCGATGAGCTCACCTTTGAGATGCATGACGCCGGCCACCTGCTCGGCTCCGCCTCCATCCACCTCCGCTACAAACACCACGGCAAAAACCTCCGCCTCACCTTCTCCGGCGACGTCGGCCGTTGCTGCCTCCCCATCCTGCGCGACCCCCAGCCCATGCCCGCGTCCGATTACCTCATTCTCGAAAGCACCTACGGCAACAGGCTTCACAAACAGGATGAGCTTGTCATCGGCAAACTTGCCGAGGTCGTCAATCGCACCGCCGCCCGCGGCGGCCGCGTCATCGTACCTGCCTTTGCCGTCGGCAGAACCCAGCAACTCGTCCTCATGCTCCACCAGCTTTGTGAGCGCGAGGCCATTCCCAACATCCCCATCTTCGTCGACAGTCCGCTCGCCGTGAACGCCACCGAAGTCTACCGCCGTCATCCCGAATGTTATGACGAGGAGACCTGCCAGTTTGTCAACGATGGCAAGGACCCGTTCGGCTTCAAGCGCCTCCGCTACATTCGCGATGTCGGCGACTCCAAGGCGCTCAACGACCTTCACGGTCCCTTCATCGTCATCTCCGCTTCCGGCATGTGCGAAGCCGGCCGCATCCTCCACCACCTCCGGAACAACATCGAGGACCGCCGCAGCACCGTCCTCATCGTCGGCTTCCAGGCCGAACACACTTTAGGCCGCCGCATCGTCGAAAAGCGCCCCGAAGTGCCCATCTTCGGTGACCCCATGCGGCTCCGCGCCGAAGTCGTCGTCATCAACGAACTCAGCGGACACGCCGACCAGCGCGAATTATTGGACTGGATCAGGCCCAACGCGAATTCCTTGAAGGGCGTTTTCCTCGTACATGGAGAGGTGACGCAATGTGAACCTCTGGCGGCCCTCATCCGGGAAACCTATGGCGTCGATGTCCACATTCCCAGCCGCGGCCAGAGCTTTGCGCTAGAATGAGCCGCTGGGATCCCCGATGAGCACAATTTCGATCGGTGAGCCGGAGCGCAAGCCCGATCTGTTGGACCGCTTCCTTTCCCTCTTCTCCGAGGTCCGTCCCTCCGAAGGGCTGACCGCGATTCTCCTCGCCGCCAACGTCTTCCTGCTCCTGGCCACCTACTACGCCTTGAAGACCATCCGCGACGCCCTCATCCTCGACGTCAAGGGCGGCGCGGAGGTCAAGAGCTACTCCGCCGCCGGGCTCGCCCTGCTGTTCCTCATCATCGTCCCGATGTACAGCGCCTTCGCCTCCCGCGTGGATCGCGTCAAGCTGGTCGGTGGAGTCACTCTCTTCTTCATCTCCAACCTGTTCGTCTTCTACCTGCTCGGCATGACGGGAATGCGCATTGGCATCCCCTATTTCTTCTGGGTCGGCATATTCAACATGCTCATCGTTGCCCAGTTCTGGGGATTCGCCAACGATATCTACTCCGAGGAGCAGGGCAAACGCCTTTTCCCCATCGTCGGCGTCGGCGCCTCGCTCGGCGCCTGGATCGGCTCGCTCACCACCAAGCAGGTCTACCGCGAAATGGGGCCCTACAACCTCATGCTTGCCTCCGCCGCCGGCCTCGCCATCTGCATTGTGCTGACCCTCATCGTCCACCGCCGCCAGACCCCAGAGGCCAGATCCCTCGATAAGAAGCCCCAGGAGCCCATGGAGAAAAGCGGCGCCTTTCAACTCCTCTTCCAAAACCGCTACCTCCTGCTGATCGCCTTCCTCGTCTTTCTCCTCAACTGCGTCAACACCACCGGCGGTTACATCCTCGACAAGTTCATCGAACTCGAAGCACAAAAACTCCCCCAGGCTGAGCGTGGCCCCTTCATCGGCGAATTCGTAGGAGGCTTTTTCGGCTACGTCAACCTCCTCGGCTTCCTCATTCAGACATTCCTCGTTTCCCGCCTGTTCAAATGGATCGGCGTCCGCGGCGCTCTTTTCATCCTGCCCTTCATCGCCCTCGGCGGTTACGGCATCCTCGCCTTCTTCCCCGTTCTGACCATTGTGCTGGTGGCCAAAGTCCTCGAAAACAGTACGGACTATTCGCTGAACAATACCGTCCGCCACGCCCTCTATCTGCCCACCAGCCGCGACGCCAAGTACAAGGCAAAAGCCGCCACCGACACCTTCTTTGTCCGCGCCGGCGATATGACGCAAGCCGCCATTGTCTTCGGCGGCGTCCAGCTCGGCTTCGGTGTCAGCCAGTTCGCCGCGGTGAACTTGGTCATGGTGGGAATCTGGCTTGCCATTGCCGCGGCCATTTACCGGCATCACAAGCGTATCGCCACGCAGGCCTGAATCAGTTGGCCTTGGAGTGGTAGCTGGACTGGTGCCGCAAATCGCTTAACCGCGTCGTCATCTCGCTCGACATGTTCTTCACCAGCATCACCCGCGCGTCGAACTTCATCGCTTGCCGCGTCATCGCCCACAACCCTTCGCCTATCCTCGTCGGTTCCAGCTCAAACCGCGTCCCCTTCTCGATCTTCGCCACCAGTCCCCATCCAATCGACACCGTGTCGAACGCCACTCCTTCCGCCCGCCGGATCTCCCGCTCCGCCTTGTCCAGCCAGATCCGTCCCCGGACCTTCTCAAACAGCCTCGCCCGGCTGCCTTTCGCCTTATAGCCCGGCCGCGGCTGCAGATCCCTGCCGCTCTTTCTCCGCCAGCGGCTTGCCGTCCCTTTCATCGCTTTTTGGTTCCTTCACTGTTTCTTCTTCTCCAGGTTCCACAGCTGCCGGGACAGCGCCCGCCCGCAAAACGGACAGTAGTTGATCCCCACGTAGCTCGGCCGCTCCTCACCGAACACCAAGAAGTACTCGGTATCGATCTCGGTCAGGATTCTGCCGTCCCGCAGGGCTGTCATCGGAGCCACCCGCGCCAGTTCGCGGTCCACCATCCCGGACAGTTCGCTGCAACAAAACATGACTACCTCGTGCGCGTCCTGGACGCCCGATTCGGGTTATTTCTCGGGTGCCGGTTGCCTTTTTTCTTCTTCATGCGTCTGTATCAGTATGCGATGTTGCGTGTGCTATCGTAAAGGCAGTTAGGGGCTACCTGATGAGGCTCCGTGTATACATTCCGCTCCTTTTGATTGCTTCTACCCTCGGGAGCGCGATGTTCGCCTTTCAGCGGGGCTTCCGCTCCTTTCTCGAGGAAGAGGACAATCCCGCCCCTTTCCCCGTCGACGGTCTCGAGAAAACCGAATTCGTTTTCGCCCGCCTCCGCTACCCCATGATGCGCAACGGCTACTTCGGCCGCGCAGGCGGTAGCTGGGCCACCGATTACCCCAAGGCCGACCGCCAGTTCGTCCAGGGAGTCCGCCGCCTCACCCGCATTCATACCCGCTCCACAGAGCAGGTTGTCGATCTGGACAGCGATGAAATATTCAACTGGCCCTGGATTTACTCCACCGAAGTCGGCCGTTGGGATCTCAATGACCGCCAGGTCAAGCGCCTTCGCGAATACCTCCTCAAAGGCGGCTTCATGATGACCGACGACTTCCACGGCACTTTTGAATGGGACGTTTTTATCGCCAGCATGCAGCGCGTTTTTCCCGATCGTCCGATGGTCGAACTGGATAACAAAGAAGCCGTTTTTCACGTCCTTTATGACCTGGATGAGCGCTTCCAGGTGCCGGGCATCCAAATGTTCTTTACCGGAAATATTTATGAAAATGATGGGATCGAGGCTCGCTGGCGCGGCATCCACGACGAGAAGGGACGTCTCATGGTCGCCATCTGTCACAACATGGATCTCGGCGACGCCTGGGAGTGGGCTGATCATCCCCGCTACCCGGAAAAATATGCCTCGTTGGCCTATCGTGTCGGAGTGAACTACATCATCTATGCCATGACCCATTGATCCGCTGCTTGTGTTTGAATCGCTCTCGAAATAATGTTTGAACTTCTCTTCCAGCATTCGCCATCCGTTTTCGCCAAGGGCGAGTTTGTGCTGCTCGGCTCGATGCCCGTCTGGGTGATGGTGCTGCTTGGTCTTCTCATCGCCGGCGGTTTGGGCTGGGCCATTCGCGCCCGTCTCGCCAAGGCTCCCTCCGGCGTCAGCGGCGTTCGCCCTGTTATCCTCTGGGCGCTTCAATCCACTGTCGTCGCCGTCGTACTGCTGCTGCTGTGGAACCCCGCCATGATGGTCTCTGAGCTCAAGCCGCAGCAGAATATCGTCGCCGTTCTGGTCGACGATTCCCGCAGCATGTCGCTGACCGACGACGGCAAGACCCTGCGCGATCGCGCCGTCGCGGTGCTCGAATCCGGCCTCCTGGCCGGGCTTGAGAAGAAATTCCAGATCCGCCTCTACCGCGCCGCCGACACCCTCCAACGCATCGCTTCCCCTCAGGAGCTCACTGCCGCTCGCCCCGCCACCCGGTTGGGCGATTCCCTCAAACAGGTCGCTTCCGAATCGGCCGGCCTGCCCATCGGCGCCGTCATGCTGCTCTCCGACGGCTCCGATAATTCCGGCGGCATTGACCTGGACACCATCGCCGAGCTCCGCAACCGCCGCCTCCCCGTCCACACCATCGGCTTCGGTAAACTCAAGCCCGGCCGCGACCTGGAGATCTCCGACGTTCAGCTGGCGCCACGCGCCATGGCCGATTCCCGCCTCGCCGCTCAGGTCACTTTTTTTCAGCACGGCTATGCCGGTCAAAAAGCCAAGCTCTCCCTAAGGGAGTCCGGCAAGGTGCTGGCCTCCCAAAATGTCACTCTCGCCCCCGATGGCCGCATGCAAACCGAGACCATGCTGTTCAACGCCGGCACCGCTGCCGCCAAGTCGTTGCACTTCTCCCTCGAGCCGCTCTCCGGCGAAGAGAACCAGTTCAACAACTCCACCACGCGGCTGCTCAACGTCGAAGCAGGCAAGCGGCGCATCCTTTATGTCGAAGGCGAACCGCGCTGGGAGTTCAAGTTCATCCGCAGAGCCCACCAGGATGACCGCTCCATTCAACTGGTCACCATGCTGCGCACCACCCAGAACAAGATCTACCGCCAGGACATCGACAATCCCGCGGAACTCGCCGAAGGCTTCCCGGGCCGCGTCGAAGAGCTGTTCGGCTATCACGCCCTCATCATTGGCTCGGTCGAACTCGGCTACTTCACTTCCGCCCAGCAGGAGCTCATCCGGCAGTTTGTCGATCGCCGCGGCGGCGGCCTGCTCTTGCTCGCCGGCCGCGCTGCCCTTTCCGAAGGCGGCTGGGCCAAATCCTCGCTCGCGGAACTCCTCCCCGTCTCCCTCCCCGACCGCAAAGCCACTTTTCACCGCGAGCCGGCCACCGCTTCCCTTACACCCGCCGGCGCCGAAAGTCTCATTTGCCGCTTGGTGGAGGATCCGGCACGCAACGCCGAGCGTTGGAAAAAGATGCCGCACTTGATGGACTTCCAGGAAATCGGCGAACCCAAACCCGGCGCCGCCGTCTTAATGGACATGACCGCCGGGCAGCGCAAGCTTCCCCTGCTCGTCACCCAGAACTACGGCCGCGGCCGCTCCGCGGTAATGGCCAGCTCCGGCACCTGGCGCTGGCAGATGAGCCAGCCGTTGGAAGATCAAACCCACGAGATGTTCTGGCAGCAGCTCCTGCGCTGGCTCGCTTCCGACACGCCCGGCCGCGTCGTCGCCTCCACCCCGCGCCAGATGCTGTTTGACGACGGGCGTCTCGCCCTCACCGCAGAACTCCGCGACAAGAACTACCTGCCCGCTTCCGACGCCCGCGTGGAGGCGCGCATTCTCGGCCCGGAAGGGCTCGCCGCACAGGTCGAACTGACCCCCGACGCCTCCAATCCCGGTCTCTTCCACGCCGACTGGGCCGCCGAAAAGCCCGGTTCCTATCTCGCCGAGATCCTTGCCAAGCGCGGCGACGAGGAAGTCGGCCGCGACGTGCTCACCTTCCAGCGGCAAGACGGCGTCGCCGAAAATTTCCGTACCGGTCAGAACAGGGAGCTGCTCGAAAAACTCGCCGCACAAACCGGCGGACGCTACTGGCAGATGGAAGAGCTCAACAAGCTGCCCGGCGAGATCGCCTATTCCGAAGCGGGCATTACCGTGCGGCAGGCCAAGCCGCTGTGGAGCATGCCCGCCATTTTCCTGTTCATTCTGCTGGTCAAAGCCGTCGAGTGGATTCTGAGGAGGAGGTGGGGAGTAGTATGAAAATCTTTCTCGCGATGGCTCTCTTCGCCTTATGCCTGCCCGCAACCGTTCACTATCTCACCGTTTCCGGCCTCGGCGGTGAGCCCGATTATGAGCTACGCTTCACCGCCCTCGCAGCCGATCTCGACAAGCTCCTCAAAGCCTCCCCCGGCGAGGTGGCCGTCCACACCCTCTCCGGCAAACAAGCCACCAAGGCCCAACTCACCTCGATCATGGCCCTCATCGCCGGCGCCGCTAAGAATGACGATTCCCTCGTTGTCCTCCTCATCGGCCATGGCAGCTTTGACGGCCACGACTACAAGTTCAATCTTGTCGGCCCCGATATCTCGGCCGTGGAACTGGCCGCCCTGTGCGACCGTGTCTCCGCTTCCCGCCAGCTCGTCGTCAACATGACCAGCTCCTCTGGAGCCGCCATTCCCGCTCTTCAGAAAAAAGGCCGCGCCGTCATCACCGCCACCAAGAGCGGCACCGAAAAGAACGCCACCGTTTTCGCCCGCTATTGGGTGGATGCACTCCGCGACCCTGCCGCCGACACCGACAAAAACGACGTCATTTCGGCCCTGGAAGCCTTCCACTTCGCCGTCAAAAAAACCACCGGCTTCTACGAAACCCAGAAGCGTATTGCCACCGAACACGCCATGCTCGAAGATGTCGGCGATGGCGACGCCGTTCGCGACCCTTCTCCTCAAAACGGCCAGGGCCTCCTCGCCGGCGCCTTCCCGGTCCTCCGCCTCGGCGCTTCCCATCAAGCGGTCCTCGATCCCGCCAAGCAAAAGCTGCTTGCCCGAAAGGAACAAATCGAACAGGGCATTGATAAGTTGAAATACGAGAAAGCCGCCATGCCGCTTGAGGAATATCGCAAACAGTTGACCACCCTGCTGCTCGAGCTGGCGCGCATTCAGGAGGAACTCGACAAGTGAGGCTCCCCATTGCCGCGCTCGTCATGGCCGCGTCCCTGTCCGCTGCCGGCCACGAAGATTGCCACCGCCTCCTCAACTCCGGCAAACGCGCCGAAGCCCGAACCTGCTACCAGCAGCTCACCCTCACGCGCGATCCTTATCTCCGCGCCGAAGGCCTCTGGGGATTGGTACTTTACAAGGACGCCAACGATCAGTTCCGCCTTGCCGTCGATCAAGCCCCTAAAAACCCCGACTATCGCGTGCGTTGGGGCCGCCTCTTCCTGGAACGCTTTAACCCTGATGATGCCGGGAAGCTGTTCACCGAAGCGCTGGCTATCAAGGAAAACCACCCCGGCGCGCTGCTCGGTCTCGCCCTGGTCGCCAGTGACGGTTTCGACGCCAAGGCCGTCGAACTCGCCGAAAAGGCCCTCGCCGCCGATCCCAAGCTCGTTGAAGCCCAGGAACTGCTCGCCTCCCTCGCCCTCGAGGACGCCAATCCAGCCAAGGCCGCCGAACAGGCTCACAAGGCACTCAAGATCTCCCCGCAGGCGCTCGACGCTCTCGCCATCCTGGCCTCCGTGGAAATCCTCGCCGACCGCCCCGGAGACCAATGGCTCGCCCGTATCGCCTCCCTCAATCCCTCCTACGCTCGCGGCCACGCCCTCATCGCCCATCACCTCGTGATCAATCGCCGCTACAAGGAAGCCGTCGACTTCTACCGCCGTGCCATCGCCGCAGACCCCAACTTCTGGGAGGCCCGCTCCAAGCTTGGCATCAACCTTCTCCGTCTCGGTCAGGATCAGGAAGCCAGCCAACAACTGCAAATGGCCTTCGAGAACGGCTACGCCGACCTGCCCACCAAAAACACCCTCCGCCTCATCGACAAGTTCAAGGAGATGGTCACCTTCAAGACCGAAAACACCGTCGTGAAGTTTGACCCCAAGGAAGCACAGCTCCTCCGCCTCTACTTTGAAGAGGAGCTCAAGAAGGCCATCGCCACCTATGAGAAGAAGTACAAGGTGAAGCTCGCCGGTCCCGTTCAGCTGGAAGTCTACTCCAACCACGATGACTTCGCCGTCCGCACGCTCGGCCTGCCCGGTGTCGGTATTCTCGGCGTCGCATTCGGTGATGTCGTCGCCATGGACAGCCCCTCCGGCCGAAGGCCGGGCGCCTTCCACTGGGCCAGCACTCTGTGGCATGAGTTGAGCCACGTCTTCGTCCTCTCCGCCACCCGCCATCGCGTGCCCCGCTGGTTTACCGAAGGGCTCGCCGTACATGAGGAGACCGCCGCCTCGCCGGATTGGGGCGACCGCCTAACCCCGGACATGATCCTCGCCGTCCGCGATAAGAAGCTGCTTCCCGTCGCCGATCTCGACCGTGGCTTCATCCGCCCCAGCTATCCCGGCCAGGTTCCTGTCAGCTATTTCCAGGCCGGCCGCATCTGCGATTACATTGCCGGGCGCTGGGGTTTCGACAAGCTCCTCGGCATGATGCACTCTTTCGCCCAGCGCGCCACCACCGCCGAAGTGATTGAGCAGCACCTCGGCATGAAGCCCGACCAGTTCGACAAGCAGTTCTTCGCCTGGCTGGAGAACGACGTCGGCAAGATCGCCGGCGCATTTGACGAGTGGCGCAAGCGCGCCCGCGCCCTCGCCGAGTTGGCCAAGGCCGGCAAGCATGACGAGGTCATCCAGGAAGGTACGCAGGTGCGCGACCTCTTCCCGGAATACGTCGAAGCCGCCAACGCCTATGAGTTCATCGTCGAAGCTCATCTCGCCAAGGGCGACAAGCCAAAGGCCGTGCAAGTCCTGGAACACTACTCCAAGGTAGGCGGACGCTCCCCGGAAATGCTCAAGAAGCTCGCCACCCTCCAGCAGCAACTCGGCAAGCCCACCGATGCTGCCGCCACCCTCAACCGCCTCAACTACATCTACCCCGTCAACGACGAGGATTTGCACCGCCGCCTCGGCGACCTCTGGTTCAGCCAAGGCAACATCCATGGCGCCATTCGCGAATACCAGGCCCTCGTCGCCATGAACCCTCAGGACAAGGCCACTGCTCATTACAATCTGGCCCGCGCCTTTGTCGCCGCCAAACAGAATGACAAGGCCAAGATCCACGTCCTGGAGGCGCTGGAAACCGCCAAGGGCTACCGCCCGGCGCTCCAGCTCCTCTTACAGCTTCACGACGGCAACACCCAAGAGACCCCACAACAGAAACGGAAATAATTCATGGCTTCTATTGCAGAAATGAATGTCGACTCCGCGGAATTGAAAACCCGGATTGAACGGTTCCAGACCGTGCGCGACAACATCCTCACCCAGGTCCGCCGCGTCATCGTCGGTCAGGACGAAGTGCTCGAACAGATTCTCATCGCCTTGTTCGTCGGCGGCCATTGTCTGATCACCGGACTCCCCGGCACCGCCAAGACCCTCATGGTCCGCACCATCGCCCTAACGCTCGGCCTCGTCTTCAAGCGCATCCAGTTCACCCCGGACCTGATGCCCTCCGACATCACCGGCACCGACATCATTGAAGAGGACCCCACTACCGGCCACCGCCGCTGGACCTTCGTGCAAGGCCCCATATTCGGCAACGTCCTGCTCGCCGACGAGATCAACCGCACCCCGCCCAAGACCCAATCCGCTCTTCTCGAAGCGATGCAGGAACTCTCCTGCACCGTGCGTGGCAACAACTACAAGCTGCCCGCGCCTTTCTTCGTTCTCGCCACCCAGAACCCCATCGAGCTCGAGGGCACCTATCCGCTTCCGGAAGCCCAACTCGACCGCTTCCTCTTTAACACCGTCCTTGATTACCTCAGCGCCGATGACGAAGTCCGCGTCGTCGATCTCACCACCACCACCGCCGTGGCGCAGGTCGAAGAGGTCACCTCCGCCGAGGAGATTCTCGAATTCCAGCGCCTGGTCCGCATGGTCCCCATCGCCGAATCGGTTGCACGCTTCGCCGTCAATCTCGTCCGCGCCACTCGCGCCAACAGCGGCATTGCGCCGGACTTCGTTAAGAAATATGTCAACTACGGCGGCAGCGTCCGCGCCGCGCAATTCCTCGTCCTCGCCGGCAAGGCCCGCGCCTTGGCCCGCCGCCGCTATCACGTCTCCTACGAGGACATCACCGCGCTGGCAACCCCCGTCCTTCGCCACCGCATTCTCCTCAACTTCCACGCCGAATCCGAGCGCCTCAGCTCAGACGACATCCTCGGCCGTCTCTTGCAGCACATGCCGCCGCCCTCCGGAGAATGATCCCCGTGCTCCAGCGTTTCCTGAATCCGTCGGTGCTGGCCGGTATCAGCGGCCTCGACCTGGTCGCCAAGACCGTCGTCGACGGATTCGTCTCCGGTTTGCACCGCTCTCCTGATTTCGGATTCAGTCAGGAATTCGCCGAATACCGCGCCTACACGCCCGGCGACGACCTGCGCCACGTCGATTGGAACGTCTTCGCCCGCACCGAGCGCTGCTACCTCAAGCGCTACCGCGGGGAAACCAACACCCTGCTCACCGTTCTCGTCGACGCCAGCGCCTCCATGGGCTATTCCTCCCACCAAGTCTCCAAGATCGACTATGCGCGCTTCGCCGCCGCCTCCATCTTCTATCTCGCCCATCAGCAGCGCGACGCCGCCGGCCTCATCGTCTTTGACGACGAAGTCCGTAACTACATCAAACCCTCCACCCGCCAGGGCCAGCTTCACCGCCTTCTCCATGGCATCGAACACGCCGAACCCGGCGCCCGTACCGACTTCGCAAAGCCCTTCCTCCATTTCCAGGAGTTCCTCAAGCGCCGCGGTATTGTCGTCGTCATGTCTGATTTCTACGAAACTCCGGAGCGCATCGTCAAAACCGTCGAGCCGCTCCGCTACCACGGCAATGAGCTCATCCTGTTCCACGTTCTCGATCCCAACGAGATCCGCCCCAAGCTCCGTGAACCGGTCATCCTCGTCGACCTCGAAACGCAGCAGAGCATGGAAGTCTCCCCCGACTACGCCAACCACGAATACACCCGGAAGATGGACTCCCACATCGAGGAGCTCAAAACGCTCGCCCAGCGCTCCGGTATCGACTACTATCTGATGTCCACCGACCGTCCCCTGGATGGCGCACTCCGCGAATACTTAAGCATCAGGCAAGGAAGAATGTAGATGGCATTTCTCGCCCCTTGGTTTCTCGCCGGACTCGCCGCCGTCGGCCTGCCCATCTACCTTCATCTGCTCCGCCAGCACAAATCCACGCCGCTCCCCTTCAGCTCCCTCATGTTCTTTGAAAGGCGCACGCAAAGCTCCATCAAGCACCGCCGCCTGCGCTATCTTCTGTTGCTTGCTCTCCGCCTGGCTCTCCTCATCCTGCTTGCCCTGGCCTTTGCCAACCCCTTCATCAACCGTCCGCCGGAATCGCTCCGCAGCGACCAGCTGATGGTCCTTGTCCTGGATGAATCCTTCAGCATGCACGCCGCGGGCTGGCTGGCTGAAGCGCGCACCCAGGCCGCTTCTCTGCTTGCTTCCCGGCCCCCCACGCGCCGCGCGCAGGTTATGGCGCTCGGCGGTCAACTGCGCGTCCTCACGCAGCCCACGCTCGATCCCGGCGAGCTCCGCGCAGCCCTCGAAAGTGTCAAGGGCTCCGGCTCCCGCGCCTCCTACGGCGAACTGGCACGCGCCATCCGTTCCCTCGCCCAAACCGTGAAGACTCCCATCCAGGTCCACCTGTTCTCCGACATGCAGAAGACCGCGTTGCCCGCCGCCTTCTCCGAGCTTCAGTTCCCGGAAAACGCCACCCTCAGCCTGCATCCGGTCTCCCAGAAAGCCGAACCCAACTGGACTGTCGAAACCGTCAGCGCACCCGGTCTTGTCTGGGAGCCCAAGCGCGCCCGCGTGCTCGCTACCATCGCCGGATATTCCACCCCGGCCGCTGACCGCACCGTTTCCCTCGTCATCAACGGCAAGGTTGCCGCCTCGAAATCCGTTTCCATTCCCGCCGCCGGCCGCGCCACCGCCGAATTCCAGGGCCTCGAGGTTCCCTACGGTTTCGCCCGCTGCGAGATCCGCATTGATTCGGCCGACTCCCTCCGCGAAGATGACCGCGCCCTGTTCGCCGTCGAGCGCTCCGACCCCCGCCGCGTCCTGCTCGTCCATGAGCCGCGCGACTCCCGCTCCGCTCTCTACTTCCGCGCCGCCCTTGCCGCCGCCGCCGAATCCAGTTTCCAGCTCGAACCCGTTTCCGTCGACCAGGCCGCCAATCTCCAGCCCAGCCGCTACGCCTTCGTCGTCCTTGCCGACCTGCTCTCCATTCCCGCCCCGCTCGAAGATGAGCTGCGCAAGTATGTCCGCAACGGCGGCAGTCTCTGGATCGCCGCCGGTCCTGCCACGGCCCGCCGCCCCCGCGTTCCTGTTTTCGACGAGCCCGTCAAGGAGGCGCGCTACTACTCCCGCGGCGGCCAGCGCTTTCTCTCCGTCGGCGATGCCGATGCCACCCACCCCTCCCTCCGCCGCGCCTCGCGCTGGGAAGGGGTGAAGTTTTACTACGCCGTCGCTGTCGAGCCCGGCAGCGCCCGCGTCGCCGCCAGGCTCACCGATGAAACCCCGCTTCTTTTGGACAAGAAGCTCGGCGAAGGCCGTGTCCTGCTGCTCACCTCCGGCCTCGACAATCTCACCAACGACTTTCCGCTTCATCCCGTCTTCGTCCCCTTCGTCGAACAGACCGCACGCTATCTCTCCGGTATTGAGCAGCGCCGCGGCCCGCGCACCGTCGATTCGTTCCTTGAATTGCGCTCGGCCCGCGAACAAGCTGTCGGCGTCGAAGTCATCGGACCCGGCGGCAACCGCGCCCTTTCGCTCAACGAGGCCGCTTCCCAGCAGTCCTTCGCCCTCAACCGCGAAGGCTTCTATGAACTCCGCCGCGCCGATGGCCGCCATGAAATGGTCGCCGTCAATGCCGACCGCCGTGAATCGGATCTCGGCATCATCCCTCAAGAGACGCTCGCTCTCTGGATGGGCCAAGGGGAACAACCATCCTCTGCCACCGCCGGCCCCGCAGCCGCGCCCGCGCAGCAGGTTCCTTTTTCCATCTGGTGGTATGTCATGCTGGTAGTCGCGGCCGCTGTGCTTGCGGAATCTTTTCTGGCTAGTCGATATCTGGCTGTAGGGACCGAGGAGGGAGCAGGGTAATGTACTCTTTAGACCGTCTCAACGCCTATTTGCACCGCCTGGAGCGCAGGCTGCGCTTCGGCGCTTTTCTTCGCGGCGCTGCCGCCATGGCCTTGGCCGCGGCTCTGGCCACCCTCATTCTGGTCTTCATCACGAATGCCTTCGCCTTCTCCGGAACCAGCATCACCAGTGCCCGCGTTTTCCTCTTCCTCGTCCTCGCTTTTGCCCTCGGCTTCGGCATCGCTCTTCCGTTGCTCCGTCTCAACCGCAAGCGCGCAGCCGGCCGCGCCGAATCCGCCTTCCCCGAATTCGAACAGCGCCTGGTCACTTTCGCCGAACGCGAGGATTCCACCCCCGATCCTTTCCTGGAGCTGCTCGCCGCCGACACCCTCCAAGTCGCCGAAAATGCCGAACCGGCCCGCGTCCTCACCTGGCCCAAGCTTGCCGCCAGCCTCGGCGCCGCTACCGCCGGCATCGGTTTCCTCCTCTGGATGATCACTGCCGCTCCCGGCTTCCTCGGCCATGGAGCCGCCCTCTTGTGGGCCGGTCCAGGCCATGATCAAGCCCAGCCCTTCTACGACATCAAGGTCCATCCCGGTGACGCCGCCGTCCGCCGCCGCTCCGACCTCATGGTCACCGCCCACCTCGTCGGCATGCAGACCAGCAAGGTCCGCCTCTTCGCCCGCTACCACAGCACCACCCGCTGGGAGCAGGTGCAGATGCAGCCGCAGCCCTCCGGCGCAGGATTCGAATTCCTCTTTGCCGGTCTGCCCGAAAACGTCGAATACTACGTCGAAGCCGGCCGCGTTCGCTCCCCCCATTTCAACCTCCGCGTTCTCGACCTGCCCTCCGTCAAGAGCATCAAGGTCACCTATCGCTTCCCCGGTTGGATGAGCATGGCCAGCGTCGTCGAAGAGCAAGGCGGCGACCTGCGCGCCGTGGAAGGCACCGAAGCCGACCTCGAGATCCTCACTGACCGGCCCCTCAAGGACGGCGTGTTGGTCCTCGACTCCGGCCAGCAGATCCGCCTCTCCGGCGGTGACGGCAACCGTTACCGCGGCTCCATCCGCATGGAAATGGATGGACTCTACCATGTCGCCGCCGTCGATCAGAACCAGACTGTACGCCTCACCGAGGACTTCTTTATCGAAGCCCGCAAGGAAACCGGCCCCAACGTCAAGATTGCCCGTCCCGGACGCGACTACCGCTCCAGCCCCATTGAAGAGGTCACTATCGCCGTTCGCGCCGACGACGATTTCGGCCTCCACGAGATGAACCTCCATTACTCCGTCAATGGCGGTCCGGAAAAAGTCGTCTCCATGCTTCCGGGCAAAGGCACAAAAGAAGCCGAATCCTCCACCGTCATCGCTCTGGAAGACTACAACCTCGTGCCCGGCGACCTCGTCAGTTTCTACGCCACGGCCCGCGACGCACGCGCCACCACCCGTTCCGACATGTTCTTCATCGAAGCGCAGCCCTTTGAAAAGGAATACTCGCAGTCCCAGCAGGAAGGCGGCGGCGGAGGCGGCGGCGGTGAGCAGGATCAGAACCGCATCTCCGCGCGTCAGAAGGAAATCATCGCCGCCACCTGGAACCAGCAGCGCGACAAAACCGCCACGCGCCAGGAGACCGCCGACACCGGACGCTTCCTTTCCGAAGTCCAATCCAAGCTCAAGGAACAGGCCCAATCCCTCGCCCGCCGCATGCAAAGCCGCGAGCTCTCCACCCAGAACCAGGAGTTCTCCTCCTTCACCAAGGACATGAATGAAGCGGCCAAGGCCATGGACGCGGCCGCCGAAAAGCTAAAAGCCACAAAGTGGATGGAAGCCCTCCCGCATGAGCAGAAGGCCCTCCAGCACATCCTCCGCGCCGAAGCCACCTTCCGTCAGATTCAGGTCGCCTTCGGCAGCCGCGGCGGTGGTGGCGGCGGCGGTGGCGCCGGCCGCGATCTGGAAAACCTGTTCGATCTAGAACTCGATACCGAGAAAAACCAATACGAAACCGGACAGCGATCCGCCTCCCAGAACCAGCAGTCCCGCGAAATCGACGAAGCCCTCCAAAAGCTCGAGCAGCTTGCCCGCCGCCAGCAGGAACTCGCCCAACAGCAGCGCCAGAATCGCCAGAACTTCCAGCAGCGCTGGCAGCAGGAGATGCTGCGCCGCGAAGCCGAACAGCTCCAGCGCCGCATGGAGGAACTCTCCCGCGGCCAGAGCTCCCAGCAGCAATCCTCCTCGCAAGGTCAGAGCGGGCAGCAGGGCCAGTCCGCCTCCAGTTCCTCCCGGCAGGGACAAAGTGGACAACAACAACAGGGCAGGCCACAACGCTCCCAGCAACAGCAGTCGGCCCGCAACCAGAGCAATCTCGATCCCCGCGTCGAGCGCGCCATTGAACGTCTCCGCCAGGCCACCGAGGACATGCGCCGCGCCTCCAGCCAGGAGAATGCCGGCAGCGACGCCGAATCACGCCGTGCCGCCGAACGCCTCCAGGAGGCCAAGGATCTGCTCGGTGGTATGCGCCGCCAGGAAGCTTCCGATCAAATGTCGGAAATCGCACGCCAGGCCGAGCGCCTGGCCGAGCAGCAGAAACAGCAGGCCAATGAGCTGCGCCAGATGTACGGCTCCCAGCCCCAGGGCCAGACCCCTGGCGCCCAGCCGCGCCTCCCCAATGTCAGCCGCGAACAGATGGAACGCCTCGCCGGTCAGCGCCAGCAGTTGGCTCAAGATCTGGAGCGGCTTGAAAAGGAGATGCAGTCCGCCGTTCGCGAATTGGCCCAGAGCCAGCGCGCCGCCTCCAGCAAGCTCCGCGAGGCGCTCGGCGAAATGCAGCAGAACGAACTCGGCCTGCGCCTCAAGTATAGCGGGGAATGGATCCGCCGCGGCCTCGGCCAATACTCCTGGCTCCGCGAACAGCCGGTCACCCAGGCCATGGAGCGCCTGAAGGAGCAGGTCCGCCAGGCCCAAAACGCCATGCAGGGCGAAGGCGGCCAGCCCGGTTTGGAGAGCGCTCTGGAACGCGTCGAGCGGCTCCGGAACCAGATGGAGAATCTCGCGCGGAATCTAGGCCAGCAAGGCCAGCGCGGGCAGCAGGGCCAAAGGGTCCAGCAAGGTCAGCAGCAAGGCCAACAAGGCCAACAAGGCCAACAAGGCCAGCAGGGCCAGGGTCAGCAAGGACAGCAAGCCCAGGGCCGAGGAGGTCAATTCGGTGGACCCGAGGAAGCCCGCCAAGGCGGCGGCGAACGAGGCGACTACGATTTCTCCGCCATGAATCGCGGAGGTTATCGTCCCGAAGTCGGTTCCGCGCCCGGTGCCCCATTCGGTCCCGGCGGCGCCGAGCGCGCTTATCGCGAGGGGCTCCGTGACCTCTCCACCCTGCGCCAGGCCGTGCGCTACAATCCCGATCTGTCCCGCGACATCCAGAACCTCATTCGTGAAATGCAGAGTCTGGATCCCAGCCGCTTCCCCGGCAATCCGGAACTGGTCGACCGTCTCCGCACTCAGGTCCTCACCGGACTCGAGCAACTCGAGCTGCAACTGCGCCGCCAGCTGGAAGAGAACCAGTCCGGCCAGGTACGCAGCGGCGATACCCGCCCCGTTCCCAGCGGTTATCAGGAATCGGTGGCCGAATACTTCCGCCGCCTCAGCAAGGGCAAATAGTTCAGGCCCCTGCGGAGCGGAACAATTTCAAAGTGTCCCGGGCATGCCTGGGCTCGCTCATGTAATTCCCTTGAGCGCACTCGCACCCCAAGCTCTGTAGCATCTCCAGCTGTTTGGCCGATTCCACCCCTTCTGCAACCACCTGCATCCCGAGGTCCCTTCCCAGATCCACGATCGCCTTCACGATCCGCGTGGCGCGTTCCACTTCACACATTCGCGACACGAACCGCCCGTCAATCTTCAGAGCTTTGATTGGAAAATCGCTTAGCCGGCTGAGCGAAGAGTAGCCTGTGCCGAAGTCATCCAGCATCACGGCAATCCCGGCCGTCTCCAGATCCCTCAGCGTTCGCGCCACCGGTTCCGTGCTGCCCATGATCACCGTTTCGGTCATCTCCAGGCGGAGACATTTCGCCTCCAGCCCGGTCTCCCGCAGCAACGCGCGCAGTTCCGGTACCAGATCCGGATCGCAGAATTGTTTCCCCGACAGGTTCACACTCACGTACATATCCGCTCCCACGATCTGTCGCGCTCTCCATATCATCATCTGTTGTGCGGCTTGGAGCAGCGTCCATCGGCCCAGCGGAATAATCAGACCGCCGCCTTCTGCCTCCTCCAGAAACTCCTCCGGCAGCAACAGTCCTCGTGTCGGATGGTTCCACCGGACTAGGGCTTCCAGTCCTTGCATCCGGTGAGTGTGCAAGGAGTAGATCGGCTGGTAGTACAGCGCGAATTCTCCCCGGTCCAGCGCTCCACGCAACGCCGCTTCCGTCGATAGTTGTTCCCGCAGGCGGGCGTGTATCCGCTCGTCGAATATCTGACAGGAGCCCCGCTGGTTATTCCGCGCCCTTTGCAGGGCTACGGCTGCGTCCCGCAGCATGGCTCCTGCCGTGCCGTAGCCGGTCTGGCTCACCGCGATTCCGATCGTCACAAGTGTCACCACCGCCGGTATCAGCGCCAACGGCTCGCGGAACGATTCCTGCATCTGTCCGGCTATATCCAGAAGTTGGCTCCCGTCCCCTATCCCATCGCCCAGTACAACAAACTCGCCTCCGGAGACACGGAACAGGCGGTCTCTCGGACGGAGGTTCCTCTGCAATCGCAGGGTTGCCATGCTAACCAGCTGTTCTCCGGCGCTTTGCCCTAGGCTCTCTCTTACCATCTGGTACCGGTCCAGTTCCAGATGCAGAACGGCAAAATGGTAGTCCTTCTGCTGTTGCACCAGGATCAACGCATGGTCAAGCTCTTCCAATAGCAGGCCATGGCTGCTTCCCATCACCTCCCACTCAGCCTCCAGCGCGGCACGCGGCTGCGCCACCCGCAGTATGCATTCCACCCATGCCGCATCGGGCACCGCTCCCCCATGACAGACCAGCAACGCGCCCACCGCTTCACCGCCGGCCCCGGTCAATGCCGTCCCCATGCAGCAGGTTGCTCCCGTGATGCGCAGCAACTCATCCTCCGGGAAATCCTTTTCCACCTCTGCCGCAAAGTGCGTAACCTGGGAGGAAATCAGTTCCGAGGCGACGCTATTTCCTAACAAATAGCTGAATAAAGGTGTCGGCTTGCCGCCCTGCCATATCCCCGCCGCCGTGCCCCATCCGCGGCAGTGGGGAGGGAACAAAATCACGCAAACCCAGTCCAGTTCCAGTGCCGTGCTCAAGAGCCGGCACAGCGATTCCAAATAACCGCTTCCCATCGGTTTGCGCGCCATTTCAGACAACTCAGAAAGGACCTTTCTGTAGAGGTCTGCACGCGTCGGCATAGCGTTGTATTCTGTGATTCTTCGAGGCTGAAACGTCCGACCCGAAACGTCACCTGCGCTCTGGAGTATAGTGCAATGTACGATAAAATGCAATAAAATAATTAGAATTAATTGTCACAATTCTAATTGGTACAAATCGAAGTCAGTGCCGGCCTTTCACTCGCCCCAGCCACCGAAACTTGGACCTCTTGATCTCCGCCCGGTACACCGTCCGGCACCACAATATTGGCCTGATACACTCCCGCCATCCCCGGCGCCAGCCCGATGAACAGCACGTTCGCCGTCCGGTTCCCGATCCTCACCTCCACCGGCGATCGCAACGTGTGCAACACATCCAACGGCGCCGCCACACCCGCAGCGGGCGCGGCCGGACTCACCGCCCCGCCTCCGCTCAGATAAAAAGTCAACGCCGAGCCAGGACACGCTGGACCCTCAGGGCCATTCAACTTTCCGTCTGCGTGGTTCACCGCAATCGCCCGGCCGCCGGTACGGAACAACACCGGCGCCGCCTCGCTGATCCAGAACGGTGTCTCCGGCCCCGCTACGCCGCTTTTCTCCACCGCAATCATCGCCGTCCCGATGGCCGTATTCGCCGGAAGCTGGAAGTTGATCTGCCCGCTGCTCACGAACAACAACGGCACTGCGCGGCCGTTGATCAGCACCCGCACTCCTCCCAGTTCCAACGGCAGCGGAAACGCCACCGCCGCAACCGCCTGTCCGCTCAAACCCGTTCCATAGGCGGAAACCAGCCCGTGCGGCGCCACGGGCCACAACTCTGCTCCTCCGGCGCTGATCACTCCATTCTCCACCACGCACGCCAGTTCCTCCACCCCCGCCTCCGCCTGCGTCAGCTCGAACTCTCTCCCCGCGATCCGCACCGCGGCAGTCCGCCTCGCGCCGCCGTTAGCGTCCCATTCCAACACCACCTCCCCCGCCTCTCCCCTCCTCGCACGCACCCAGCCCCCCGTCGCTTCCACTTCCCAGCCGCATCCCGCCGGCGCTGTCACCGTGATGCTGCCCCGTCCCGCTTCCCGTCTCAGGCAGCGCGGCGCACCCGATACTTTCACCGGACAGCTTCCCTCTAATCTCCTCCGCACACCTCCCCGCATCCCCGCCAGTGCGGTGTACAACCCGTTTCCCGGACACTCCGTCCGGCTCGTGGCTCTCGGCGATAGCCCCGCATCCCGGTGTCCGCTAACTACGTTCAGCCGCAGTTGGCTCGCCGCATGCACTCGCTGTCCGCCTCCATCCAGACCCCACTTCGCCGCCTGCCATGCCAGTACCTGCTCCAGCGCCGTCAGCGACTCCTCCCTCGGACTGACCGTCGAAAATGTGCCCATCAAACAAATACCCGACGTTCCGCTGTTCACACCCGAAAAATGCGCCCCCAGCACTCCATCTCCGCCCGCCCGCCCCTCGTACACCACCCCGTTCGGGTCAATCAGGTAGTTGTAGCCGATGTCGTTCCATCCGTTCCCCTCCACATGCAGAATCCAGATCGCCCGCACCACCGCCGCCCAATCTGTGGCGTTGTTTGTCCCCGCCGAATGATGCACCACCAGGTGCGTCACCTGCGTGTAAGCCGGACTCCCCCGCACCGGACACGTCTGTGCCGTGCAGCCCCACTGTGCTCGCCCCACGATCGCCGGGCTCCCTGTTGTTTGCCGTGGCTGCGGCTTCGCTCCCGCTCCCGGATCGATGAACAACACCTGGAGCCCTTCTGCCTTCCCCGACACTACTTCAATCTCCAGGTACCTCCTCTCCTCATCGAAGTAGATCAGATCCGTGCCCGCCCGGTCCCCCAGCTGGAACTCCTCATGCGTCTCCACCCACGGGCTCCACAGGACTCCGTCCGCCGATGCCCGAACCCGCAGCCGCGCCTCCCCGCTGTAGTAACACCCGATTCCACGGAACACCTCCCCCGTCTGCCAGCGGCTCAGCTCTCCCGCATGCTGAGTCCCGTTCCGTATAACCCGCCTGCTTGATCCCGGCGCTGCCATTCCTACCCATGCCGTCAGCGCCACCAAAACGATGCTCCGCATTCAGCTTCAGTGTACCCGTTTAAATCTCCTTCCTGATCCGGATCATCTAGAATTGTGTAAGGAAACTCCGTGAAGTTAACAGTCATTGCTTCCGCCGCCGGCCTGCTCGCTGCCACACTCATGGCCCAAACCGACAACCGCCCGCGCCTCCGCCCCGTTCCTCAAGCCGGACAGAACATGAAAACCGGCCCCGAAGTCGGCGCCAGAATCCCTTCCTTCTCGCTCCCCGATCAGGACGGCAAGTCGCAAAGCCTGGAATCTCTCCGTGGACCCAATGGCCTCATGCTCGCCTTCGTCCGCTCCGCGGATTGGTGACCCTACTGCAAGGGCCAGCTCGTCGAGCTGGCGGAAAAGAAAAACCAGCTGGCCGCCCAAGGTCTCGGCCTCGCCGTCATCACCTATGACAGCCCCGAGATCCTCAAGCACTTCGCCCAGCGCATGAACATCAACCTCCCGCTGCTGTCGGACCGAGATTCCGCCGTTATCCGCGCCTTCGGCATCCTCAACGACAACGTTCCCGCCGGCACGCCTTTCCATGGTGTTCCTTTCCCCGGCACCTACATCGTCAATCCCGATGGCGTCGTCCAATCAAAATTCTTCGAGGATGACTACCGCGAGCGCTTCACCGCCGGAGCCATTCTCGAGCGTGTCTACAACGTCGCAGGCACCACCCGCACCGAAATCGAAACCAAACACTTGAAGCTCGCCAACTGGGCCAGCAACCAGACCGTCTTCGGTGGCAGCCGCGTCCGCCTCACCCTGGAAATCGACCTGCCCAAAGGCATGCACGTCTATGCCCCCGGCGTGCAATCTTCCTACATCCCCATTGATTGGAAGATCCCGGAATCGAAAGCCTGGCTCGCCTTCGACGCCATCTACCCCAAACCCAGAACCCTGCACCTGCCCGCCATCAAGGAATCGGCTCCGGTCTTTGAAGGCAAGTTCCGCCTCGAACGCGATCTCACCATCGCCCAAGCCAACGAACTCACCTCCTTGCTCACATCCGGGAACAACCTCACGGTCGAAGCCGCCTTCCGCTACCAGGCCTGCGACGACAAACTCTGCTACACGCCCCAAACCGTCCCTCTGAAGTGGACCTTCACCGTCCAGCAATCCGACCGCCAACGCGTCCCCACTGAACTCCGCAAGGTCAACTAGAGTAGAACAGTACTTGTGCTCCTTCTCCTGCTGGTCTGGATCCTGGTGGGCACGGCCGCCTGGGTCACGGGCGCGGCTCTCCTCCGTCTTTGCCCTATCCCCTCCTCCGAACCCGAAGACCGCTTCCTCGCCGCCGTCTGCCTCGGCCTCTTCTCCCTCGCCAGCCTGACACTGGCCGCTTCGATCATCACCCACTTATCCGGCCTGCTTCCCGCCTTCGCCGCACCGCTGCTTCTCGCGCTCATCCCCTCCGTCCGCCGATCCCTGTGCGATAGCTCACCCTCACGCGGCCCGCTCCTGCTCCTCGCCGCCATCCTTCTCGCCACCGCCCTCAACTCCTCCGGACCCGTTACCCATCACGACACAGGCCTCTATCACTATCCGCTCATCCACTGGCTGGCCGGATTCGGCGCCGTGCCCGGTCTCGCTCTCGTTCACTACCGCTTTGGCTTCTCCTCTTCCTGGCTCGCCGCCTCCGCCGCCATGGATGCCTCCGCCACTACCATCCTCAATGGTCTCCTCTTCGCTCTGATCGTTTTTCACTTCCTCCGCCTGCTCGCCCGGCCTAATCGAACCGCACATGACTCCCTCCTTCTCTACGGCTATCCCGTCATCCTTCTCGCCAGCCTCGTCTATCGCCTCCACGTCTCCCCTTCGCCCAACCTCCCCGCCGCCCTCGGCATCCTCCTCACCGCCTGGCTGCTACGTCTATCGCCGCCTCTTGCGCTCCTGGCTGCCGCCGTTGCCTTCCCCGTCAAGTCCTCCTCCGCCGCCGCGATTCCCGTGGCCTTGTTCCTCCTCGTCCGTTCCCAGCACCGCATCCTCCCCGCTCTCATTCCAGCCGCCCTCATCACCGCGCCGCTTCTCCTCGTCAATCTCCAGACCTCGGGCTGTCCACTGTTCCCCTCATCGCTGGCCTGCTCGGAAAACACCACCGCTGTTGGACGCCAGGTCGCCGAAACCATCACTTGGGAAACCACCGCCTGGGCCCGCTACCTCGATCGCCTCCCCTCCCATGCCCGATTCTTTTCCCTCGACTGGCTGCCCCGCTGGATCATCCAGCCTTTCAACCTTTTGTTCGTCGCCGCCATCGCCGCCGCTAAGCTCACCTGCTGGCGCCGCAAATCAATTCCCGCGCCAGTAGTCCTCGGTCTGCTCGGCTCGGCCTACATCTTCATCGCCGCGCCCGACTTCCGTTTCGCCTTCGGCTACACCGCCGTCCTCGTCGGCTACACCGCATCCATACATCTCCGTCTCGCTCCGCGCCGCCTAGCCCCGCTCGCTATCGCGCTCATCCTGACAGATGCCGCCGCTCATGAAGCCTTCTACCGCCGCCTGCCCGAGATCCCGCGCACCAACCTCACCGGGCGCCGCCTCCTTGTCCCCACACCCCTCCGCGATGGAGTCCTCAGCCGCATCTCGGAACAAAACGGACTCCATCTGCGTATCCCCGTCGGCGATCAATGCTGGCATCTCGCCCAGCCCTGTACACCGTATGCCGCCGCGCCCTCCCTGCGCCTCTGCGATCCCGGTCAGGGCTTCCGTGCTGGCTTCTGCCGCTAATCCAGCCTCAACCTCACAATCTGCCCCCGCAGCTCCAGAATGAACAGATCCTTGGTCGAGTCATCATAGACCATGCTCACCGGCGTGATCAGCACCGGAACCATCACCCGCGCCCCTGTCGCGTCGAAGCGCATCAGCCGCCCCGGCGGCGCTGGCGTCGCGCTTTGATTCTGGCTGAACTCCAGAACATAGAATTGCCCGCCTCCATCCGGCATCGCCCGCCACAGCACATCGGTCGCGCTCGTCAGCCCGAAAATGAACGGTTCCACCGTCCGCGCACCCGGATTCACCGCCAACACCCGCGCATGCCCGGGAGGGAAGGGAAATCCCGACAGAAAACTCACCAGCACCTCATCTCCATAGATCCGAATGCTCGTAGGCACGCTGTCCAGCACCGGCGGCCCCACCGGCGTCGGATTGGGAATCGGCGCGAACCGTACTAGCCGCTGCCATCGCCCCGTTGCCAGATCCACTCGAGCCAGCGAATTCACCGACGCGTCGCTCACGTAAAGGCTCCGCCCATCCTCCGTCAGCGCCAATCCCCAAATATTCGAGAACCGGTAGATCACATTCGGCGCCGGCTCCGATATCGGAAACCGCGTCAGCACGGAAATCCGCGCCGTCGCCCCGCCCTCCTCGCTCAACTCCACCTCTCCTCCATCGTGCAGCGCCATCTGATGTTGCGGCGTCATCCGGAACGCTCCGCTGATCCCGTCCACATCCCTGCTGAACCGGATCTCCAGAATCGAGCCGAACAGCGGCGAAGATGCCCCCGTTGGATTGTGCATCGATGTCCCAGGAGCCGTTCCTCTTCTCTCCACATCGCCGGCGCCCAGCGCCAGGTACAGCGTCCGCCCACGCAGCGCCATTGCCGACGGCCCGCTTCCCCCCGCCAGCGTCACCTCCGTCCCCGACGGCAGCCCCTCCAGCAGACTCCGCCGCGTCCCACTCCGCGTCACCAGCGAAACCCGCCCCGAGTTTGCGTTCATGCTCGGCTCGGCAACCAGCAGGTTTCCCTGTTCGCTCAAGATCATCTTGTGCGGCGCCTGCAGCCCGGTCACCACCACTTGTGGCTGGCACCATGCCGCTGCCGCCAGTAGCCCGATACAGAATAGGTTTCTTGTCTTCATGCGCCGGAGTCTAGCTCCCCGCCGCATTCCCTTTCCATGCTTTTTAGCTTCCTTCCTCCTCACTCCGGAACTTGTTGTCGCCGCAAGGGTTATCGCCCACCCTCATTTCTGCTAAACTCTCAAGGGTCAGCTCTTTCCTATGGGTTCTCAGCCGATTCCCTCCGCATCACGAGTCGTCTTCGGCCCCTTTGAGTTCGACTCCGTCTCAGGCGATCTCCGCAAGCTCGGAACCCGCATTCGCCTCCAAGGCAAGCCTCTCCAGATCCTCACCCTCCTCACCGAACGTCCCGGCCAGCTCCTCACCCGCGAAGAACTCCAGCGCCACCTCTGGGCCGGAACCACCTTCGTCGATTTCGAGCAAGGCCTCAACGCCGCCGTCAACAAGCTCCGCCAAGCTCTCGGTGATTCCGCCGGCCAGCCCCGCTATATCGAAACCCTACCCGGCCGCGGCTACCGCTTCATCGGTCCCATCCAGCGCTCAGCCAAACTAGTGCTCGAGATGGCCCCGCCCGCCTCACGCACAAGCCCATCCCGCCGCTCATGGCTCCCCTGGACCGCCGGCCTTGCCCTGCTCGCCGCCGCGCTCGCCGGCTTCTGGATGGGCTCACGCTCCACTTCCACCGCCCTCAAGCCCTCCCGCTTCACCGTCTCGCCTCCCGCCGGTTTCGCCCTCGAAGGGGCATCCAGCCGCCAGGCCTTTGCCCTCTCTCCCGACGGAACCAGCATCGCCTTCACCGCCATGGATGCCAGCGGCACCCTCAGCATCTTCCTGCGTAAGTTCTCCTCCCTCGATACCCGCCTCCTTCCCGAAAGCCAGGGCGCGCACACCATGTTCTGGTCTCCTGACTCTCGCTCGCTTTTCTTCACCGCGCGCGGTCAGCTTCGCCGCGCCTGGCTGAATGGCAACCCCCAGGTCATCCTCTCCCGCTCGCCCGCCTTTCTTTTTTCGGGAGCCTGGCTGAGCCCGGAGAAGCTTCTGCTGTCCCGCAAAATGAACTCCTTCACCATTTCTCCCTCCGGCGGACAGATGGAATCCGTCGCCGGCCTTTACTGCTGGCCGCAAACCCTGCCCGGCGCCAAGCTCCTCTACACCGTCTGGGACGAGAAGGCTGCTCGCCACCGCGCCCACCTCGCCTCCGTAAACGACCTCTCCTCCTCAACCGGCTTGCTTGAAGCCGACTCCCGCGTCATGTACATGCCCTCGGCCCGCAACCGCGGCACAGGCCATCTCTTCTACGTCCGCTCCGGCGCGCTGCTGGCCCAGCCTTTCCACCTCCCCTCCGCCAAGATCACCGGAGAAGCCATCCCCATCGTCAGCAAGCTCTACTCCTTCTTCCCCACCGGCGCCGCCGACTTCTCCGTCTCCGATAACGGATCCATAGCCTACATGAGCTATTCCAGCCGCTCCCAACTCGCCTGGGTAGACCGTCAGGGCCGCCAGCTCTCCACCATCGGCCCCGCCGGAATCAACGTAAAGTCCGGCCGCCTCTCCCCAGACGGCCGCCGCCTCGTCGCCGCCATCTACGATGTCCAAAAAGGCTATCAGAATCTCTGGCTCTTCGACACCGCCTCCGGTGCAGGCCGCCTTATCACCCCAGCCGTAGGTTTGCGCGATGGCCCCGTCTGGTCCCCGGACTCCGCCCGCCTGGCCTATATGCTCAACCCCGATGGCGCTCGTCCTCCCGGCATCGCCCTCCGCGGCGCCGGGGAGAACCACCCGGAAACCTTCCTCGGAACCGGAGACTTTCAGCTCCCCACGGACTGGTCGCCCGACGGCCGCTTCCTCCTGTTCGCCAACACCGGCATCCCTCTGTATTCCAATGAAACCCAAAGCGACGCCTGGCTGCTGGACTTGGCCCGCGGCAACAAAACAATCCCCCTCCTCAACTCCCCCTTCCACGAAGCCAACGCCGTCTTCTCCCCCGACGGCAGGTGGCTCGCCTTCACCTCCAATGAATCCGGTCGCTCCGAACTCTACATCCAAAGCCTCCATTTATCCGATAGCCCGAAAATGGCCGGCGAACGCCACCTCGTTTCCCGCGCCGGAGCCCTCGCCGTCCGCTGGCGCCGCGACGGCAAGGAGATCTACTACCTCGGCTGGGACGGCCGCGTTCACGCCGTCCCTGTCACCCTTTCCCCAAAGCCAACCTTCGGCGCTTCCCAGGCTCTGTTCACCATCGGCTCCGATGCCCGCGCTAATATCCATTCCCTCACAGGATTCGACGTCTCTCCCCACGGCCGGCGCTTTCTCATCCCCATCACCGGCCCCGGCGAGCCGCCTTCCATCATCGTCATCCAAAACTGGGAGGCCGCTACACCCTAGCTCATCACCTTTAGAAAGCCCGCCTCAAACCACTCCATTTCGCGCTCTGTCCTCACCGTCACCCGCATCTGCCGTTGATCACCCTACGGCGTCTTCTCCGCGTGCGCCGCCTTCCCCAGATGCCGGTAGAACCCCATATCCTCCCCCGTCGCCAACTTCGTCGCAAAGATAATCTGCCCCGCGTGTCCGCAGAAATGCTCCACCACGTGGTAGATCACCTCCAGCACCGACTTCTCATACCCCTGCACCGTCACCCGCTCCGTCAGCCGCTCCGCGGTCACCCCGCGAATAATCCCCGCCGCGTCCTCCGCTGCCCCCGCTAGCCGCTCTTTCAACTCCCCAACCTGTATATCGCCCCGCGCCGCGAACTCGCGATCCCGCACCCGCACATCCGGCTTCCCCGCCACTCCCGTCCCGATCCACTGCCGCAGATTCCCGCACAAGTGCAGCACCAGGTTCCCCACCGCATTCTCATTCTCGGAATGCCGCAGCCACACCTGCTCATAACTCAGCTTGTCCAGGCACGCTGCGATCCGCCCCGCCATCTGTTCCAGCTTCTCCGCCGAAAACTCGATAAACAGCCGATCCGTCGTCTCCGCCATGACTCACAGCTTCACGATGCGATGCTTCTCGCCGGCCTCCCGCGCCCCCAGCACAATCTGGTGCCCGCGGTAAATCTCTTTCCAGCTAAGCGACATCGGCTTGTTGTTGTAGATCCAGTCGAGAAACTCGACAAAAAGAGAACCCTCCGCTGGCAGATCGCGGACCACCTCCTGCGCCCGTGCGTTGCTCACCACCGTCACCCCCGTCGCCGCCATATACTCGGCGATCCCCTTTGTCCCCGCCAGCCTTAGCCGGTCGTCCCCATGCGTCACCGCCTTCTGCGGCCGCAGATAATCCATCCGCAATAGCGCAACCCCGCCGTTATCCATCCGGAAGACCGTGCCCGTTACGTTCTCCGTATCGCCGGTCTCGGGAAACCCGATGTGATTCTGAAACGTCGCCGCTTCCACCAAATCCCGGCCTGATGTGAACAGCATCAGGTCCACCATGTGTATGCCGATCCACGGCAGCGTCCCGCCGTAGGTCTCGCGCTGATACCACCACGGCAGCCGGTTGCCCACCTTATAGGACTTCTGCGCGTCCATCTGAACCACTTCCCCGATCTCCCCGGAATCCACAATCTTCTTCAGCGCCTTGTAGGGCGCGGAATAACGCATCGGATGCATCGACGTCAGCCGCGCCGGACCCTTCTCCACCGCCGCACGGATCCGTTCCAGATCCTTGAACTCGGTTGCGATCGGCTTCTCCGCGATTACGTGCAGCCCGCGCCCCATGCACTCCAGAATCGCTTGCGCATGCTCATGGTTCCGGTTGCACACCCCCACCACGTCCAGCTGCTCTTTATCCAGCATTTGCCGCGCGTCGCTATAGCTGCGCCCCTTCGCCAAGGCCGCGTTCCGCGAGAATCGCTGCACCAGCGACGGCTCCTGATCGTAGTACGCTACCACCTCTACGTCCGGCAGCTGCTTCAATGGACCGAGAACCTCCCCCGTGTGACCTTCAAGACCCAGGAGGGCGACGCGTATCTTGCGCGGCAAACGGACCACGGGCGAAGCCGTATCCGCTCCTGCTGCCGCGGCCAGCACCGCGGGCATCCCGGTCAGCAGGTCTCGGCGGGAGGTTCTCATGGTGGTTTAGATTATAGAACCTGTTCCGACCAGTTTTCCAGCACACTCTTGATCTTCTGGCAGAACTGATCCGCCAGCGCCCCGTCCACCAGCCGGTGGTCGAACGTCAGCGCCAGGTGCGCTACCGACCGGATTGCGATGGCGTCATCCACCACCACCGGAACCTTCTCCACTGCTCCCACGCCCAGAATCGCCACCTGCGGCTGATTGATCACCGGCGTCGCGAAGATGCTGCCGAACGTGCCGAAATTCGTGATCGAAAACGTCCCACCCTGCACCTCGTCGGGCTTCAGCTGCTTGCTCCGCGCGCGCGCCGCCAGGTCCACAATCGACCGTTGCAGCCCCACCACGTTCTTCTCATCGGCGTCCTTGATCACCGGAACGATCAGCCCCAGCCCGCCGTCCAGCGCCACCGCGATCCCCAGGTTGATGTTCGAGTGGTGAATTATGTTGGTCCCTTCGATCGAGGCGTTCAGCAGCGGATAGGCGCGCAACGCCTCCGCCGTCGCCCGCGCCACAAACGAAAGGAACGTCAGCCCGAAGCCATACCGCGCCTGGAAATCCTCCTTCACGCGCGAACGCAGCTTCGCGATCTTCGTGAAGTCCACCTTGTGTACCGTCGTCACGTGCGCCGAAGTGCGTTTCGAAAAGACCATGTGCTCGGCAATCTTTTGCCGCATCACGCTCATCGGCTCCACGCGCGTCTTGGCCGGTTCGGTTCGCCCCAGCGGAGCCATCGGGGCAGGGGAGGGAACCGCAGCCGCCGGAGCCGCAGCCGCGGTCCGTCCGCCCAGATACGCTTCCATGTCCTGTTTCGTCACCCGTCCACCCGCCCCCGTTCCGGACACCTGGCTCACGTCCACGCCATGCTCGCGCGCCATCTTCCGGACCAGCGGCGAAATTGGACCTGCCGTCTCCACCACCGCCGCCGGAGCCGCCACCAGCGCCGCACCCGCAACAAGAGCCGCTACAGGTGGCGGAGCTGGCGCTTCCACCGCCGCCGGCTGCGGCGTGGCGGCAGCCGCCCCACTTCCATCACTAATCCGGCCGACCACCGTGTTGATCGCCACCGTCGCGCCTTCCTCCACCAGAATCTCGCTCAGCACGCCCGCCGATGGCGACGGAATCTCGCTATCCACCTTGTCCGTCGAGATCTCAAACAGCGGCTCGTCCCGCTCCACCTTCTCGCCCGGCTTCTTCAGCCACTTCGTCAGCGTGCCTTCTACTATGCTTTCCCCCATCTGGGGCATCACAACGTCGGTCATGCCATCGTCTCCTGCACTATCTCTGTCTGGAATGCAAAGACCTTTGCGAACTGCTCCACTACCGCCTCGCGAACCTCGCCCATCGAGGCGCCGCAGCCCAGCTCCTTCATGGAAGTCACCGGCTTCGTCAATCCGCATGGAACAATGTAGCGGAAATAATTCAGGTCCGTATCCACGTTCAGCGCCAGCCCGTGCGAGGTCACCCATCGCGACAGGTGCACCCCGATCGCCGCCACCTTCGCCTCCCCTACCCACACCCCGGTGCAGCCTTCCTGCTGCCGCGCCTCGATCCCGAACCCCGCCAGCGCAGCTATCATCACCTGCTCCAGTCCCCGGACATAGGCAACCACGTCGCGCTTCCATTCCCGCAAATCGAAAATCGGATACGCCACTAGCTGCCCCGGGCCATGATACGTCACATCACCCCCGCGGTCCGTCTCGTGCAACTCGATCCCGTTCCGCGACAACACCTCTTCGCTCGCCAGCAGGTTCCGCTCCTCGGCGTTCCGCCCCAGCGTGATCACGTGCGCATGCTCCAGCAGCAGCAGCTGATCCGCGATCAGCCCCTTCTTCCGGCTCTCCACCAGCTCCCTCTGCAACGCATAAGCCTCGCCGAATCCCATCCGACCCAGCTCCCGTACTTCGCAACTACGCATGGATTGCCTGTCCGTATACCGCGTTGAACGCCTCGCCCACCGCTTCATACAGCGTCGGATGCGCGTGGATCGTCGCGATCATCGTCTCCACCGTCGCCTCGGCCTCCATCGCCGCCACCGCCTCCGCGATCAGCTCATACGCATGCGGCCCGATGATGTGCACACCCAGAATCTCCCCGTACTTCTCATCCGCAACCACCTTCACGAATCCATCGTGGCTTCCCAGAATCGTCGCCTTGCTGTTGCCGAGGAAAGGAAACTTCCCTACCTTCACCTTGTATCCCTTCTCGCGAGCCTGCGCCTCCGTCAGCCCCACCGATCCGATCCCCGGCTCCGTATACGTCGCTCCGGGAATCCGGTTCTTGTTCACCGGCCGCCACGGCTTGCCCGCCATGTGCGCCACCGCCACCATCCCTTCCATTGTCGCTACGTGCGCCAGCTGCGGCGTTCCGGCAACCACATCCCCGATTGCGTACAGCCCTGGCTCCCCCGTCTGCTGATACTCGTTCACCTTCAAGAACCCGCCATCCGTCTCCGCCCGCGTATTCTCCAGCCCGATCTTGTCCGTGTTCGGCTTGCGACCCACCGCCACCAGCAGCTTCTCCGCCTCAATCGTCTCCTGCTTGCCCGTTTTCAGCGTCACCGTCAGCCTCACGCCCCTGGCAGTCTTCTCCACCTTTTCCACACGCGCACCCGTCTCGCACGCGATCCCCTGCTTCTTGAAGCTCCGCTCCAGCTCCTTGCTGACATCCTCGTCCTCCACCGGAACCAGCCGCGGCAGCATCTCCAGCACCGTCACCTTCGATCCGAACCGCGCGAAAATCGACGCGAACTCCACTCCCACCGCCCCCGCGCCGATCACCGCCAGCCTCGCCGGCACCTGCTTCATCTCCAGGATCTCGACGTTCGTCAGTATTCGCTCCGGATCAGCCTCCAGCCCCGGTAGCATCCGCGCCTCTGATCCACTCGCCACAATAATGTGGCGCCCTTCCAACATCCGCGTGCCCGTCGCCGTCTGCACCTCCACGCGCCCTTTCCCCTTCAGCGTCCCAAACCCCGCCACCGTCTCCACCTTGTTCTTCTTCATCAGGAACTCGATGCCCTTGGCATGCTTGTCCACGATCCCCGTCTTGCGCTTCAGCACCCCAGGCAGATCCAGCCGCGGATTCTCGCAATGGATCCCCTGCTCGGCCGAATGCTGAAAATAGTCCCATACCTCAGCCGTATGCAGCAGCGCCTTGGTCGGGATGCAGCCCACGTGCAGACACGTCCCGCCAAGCTTCGGAAATTTCTCAATTAAAGCGGTTTTCAGGCCGTACTGGCCGGCTCGTATGGCTGCGGAATAGCCTCCAGGCCCGCTGCCAATCACAATCAAATCATGGGACACCATAACATTCTACCAGTCCCACGTTTGGAAACCTGACGCGCTTGTATCGCATCTCACTACATAATTGATCTATGTGGTCCGCACTGTTCGCCGCCCTCCTCTTTGCCCAGGCCCCCGTTAACTTTCCCATCAAGTCCATCCGCGTCGAAGGCAGCCTGCTCTTTTCCCAGGAAAAGCTCGTCCAGGCCACCGGACTCAAGATCGGTGACCCCGGCACGCCCGACAGATTCGAAGCTGCCAAGGATCGCCTCATTCAGTCCAACGCCTTTGGCAGCGTCGGCTACCGATATGAACCCTCCTCGGACGGCCGCGGCTATGCCGTCACCTATGAAGTCGCCGACATCGAACAGCTCTACCCGTTCCGCTTCGAGCGCCTTCAAGCCGACGACCACGCCCTCCGCGCCCATCTCAAGCAACGCTTCCCTCTTTTTGAGGACCGCATCCCCGGCAGCCGCGAATTGATGGACCGTTACCGGGAAGCAATCAGCGCCTTCCTCAACAACGCCCCCATCACTGCCCGCCTCACCGGAGACCGTCCCGACCAGCTTTACATCATGTTCCACCCCTCCGGCACGCCCCCTGTCGTCGCCGAAGTTGACTTTCGCGGCAATGACGTCATCCCCACAACCGTCCTCCAACTGGCCATTCACGGTGTTGCCGTAGGCATCGAATACCGCGAAAGCCGCTTCCGCGAGTTGCTCGGCACCAGCGTCCGGCCCTTGTACGAAGCCCGCGGCCGCGTCGCTGTCGATTTCCCCAAGATCCAGGCCGAACCCGTCTCCTCTGTCAAAGGCCTTAAAATCACCGTTGACGTCGTCGAAGGCCCAACCTACTCCTTCGGCCACATCACCGTCGAAGGCACACATACCCTCAACGAGGAACTCGTCAATGTCGCAGGACTCAAGGAAGACGACCTCGCCAACTTCGACCAGGTCCGTGAAGCCCAACAGCGTATCCACCTCGCCATGCGCCGCAACGGCTACATGAAAGTCGCCTCTAGCTTCGAGCGCAAACTCGATGACCGCAAAAAAACCGTCGACCTCACCTTCCACGTCACCCCCGGCCCCGAATACCGCTTCGGCAAGCTCTTCATCAAGGGCCTCGACCTCCACGCCGAGCACGAAATGCGCCGCATCTGGGGCATGCAGGCCGATCAACTTTTCAACGCCGACTACCCCGACTTCTTCCTCAACCGCCTCCGCGAAGATCAGATCCTCGAAAACCTCGGCGAAAATACCCGCTCCCGCCTCGCCGTCGACGAGAAAACCCTCAAAGTCGACGTCACCCTCGAATTCGCCCCCGAACCTCCCCAGGAAAAAAAGCGCCCCGGACAGCCAGACTAGACTCCCCCTCAAAAGGCCCACCGAACCCGTATCACTTGCCCCTCATGAACTCCTCCCTCACCACCTCAACCGCGGAAGCCGTTTTCGTATTCACCGGCCCCATCTTTGATTCCCAGGAAATCGATGTCATCGGCCCCGGCCGCGTTGCCGTCCCCACCCATTTCTTCAAAGTGATCCTCGTCCTGCGCCCCCACGACAGAACTCTCCACGCTTCCATCCTTCCCAATCTCGATCCCATCCCCCAGCCACTCGATGCCTTCTTTGTTTCCGCCGATGAAGTGGAACGACGCACCGGCCTTGGCTTCTTCTCCTCGCTCGATGACTCCGCCATGCTTCAGCGCTGAGCCGCCGCCCGCAGATCCGCCGCCGTCGGCGGATGCAGCCGGTTCGCATACCCGCTCAGCCGTGGCAGCAGCCGCAGCACCGGAGCCGCCAGCCGGAACACATCCCTCGCATCCACCCGCACGTCAAATCCCGCTCCCGGCAGCAGTTCATCGGCCAGCCCGTACAACGATTCCAGCTCGCTTGGGTCCTCCACAGGCAGCCGCGTCCGCGTCGGCCGGCTCTCATCCCGCACCGCAACCACCCCGATCTCGGAAAACAAATAGCACATCCTCGCCACATGCGAAGGTTCCAGATCAGCCGCCCGCGAAACATACGCCAGGTTCGTCTTCGTGATATCCAGCTGATGCGGCTGCACGAACAGCGGCACCGGCGCGAACGCCGCATGCGCCGACTCATGCCCAATATCGGAATCCCAATCCCAATCCTGCCCCAGCTTCCGCGCCGTCACCAGCCACACATCCGGCTCTCCGCTCTCTCCACTCCTCCACGCAACCCCATGGTTCCGCATCGTCGAGCACGGCACAATCCCCCGCCGCGACTCCGCTGTCAGCAACGGCTCCTCATCCAACCGCAACCCGCCGTCGGAAGAATAGTAAATCGCCCACGGCTGCACATGCGTCCGCCAAGTCAGTATCTCCTCAATTTCCTCCTCCCCCACCAGCCCCTGCGACACCATCGCATCCCGCCGCGCCAGCCGGTTCGGTATCTCCCGCTTCAGATACTCCCCGCAATTCTCCACGAATCGCTCCACCCGCTCCGGCTCCACATCCAGATCCGCATACAGGCTGATCGATGCCGGCAAATAGACATCCAGCCCCGAAGCCAGCCCCGAAGCCAGGCGCTCCCGCACGCCCTCTACCACATGCACCGTCGTCTCATTCCACGGCAACCGCTTAGGCCGGGAAGCTGTGAACAAGCAATTCATAGATCTCCAGAAATTCCGGCGTCTTCATCTGCTCCCGCGTCCGCGGCTTCGCAAGCGTCGAATCGATCACCTTCAAAATCCGCCCCGGCCGCGGCTTCAACAACACCACCCGATCGGCAAGCAGCACCGATTCGCGCAGGTCATGCGTCACCAGAATCACCGTACATTTAGTCTGACGCACCGCCTTCAACAGCAGTTGCTGCATGCTGTCACGCCTCGTCTCATCCAGCGCCCCGAACGGCTCATCCAGCAACAGCAGTCGCGGCTCCACGATCATCGTCCGCGCGATCGCCAGCCGCTGCCTCATCCCCCCAGACAGCGCCTTCGGAAACGAATCGGCGAATTCGCTCAGCCCCATGAACTCCAGCCACTCCTTCACCTTTCCGTTCGCGCACTCTCCCTTCTCCTGCAACCCGAACGCCACGTTCTCCCGCACCGTCAGCCACGGAAACGCGTTGTAGGACTGAAACACCAGTCCCCGCTGTGGCGACGGCCCTTCTATACACCGCCCCTCAAACCACACCTTGCCCGTAGTCGGCGAATCCAAACCCGCCGCCAGTCGCAGCAGCGTCGACTTCCCGCATCCGGACGGTCCCACCAGCGAAATGAACTCGCCCTCCAAAATCGTCAGGTTGATCTCCTCGGCCGCCGTGATCGAGCCGCCTCTCTCATCCAGGAACACTCGCGTGACATCTTCAAACCGCAACGCCGCATTGTCGGTCACTGCCATCGGAACATTCTGCCTGCACCCAGTTTAAACATCCGGTCCGTCAGCAACCCAAGCAACCCGATAAAGAGGATTCCCGCAAATACCCGGTCCGTCTCCAAATACCGCTGCGACTGAATCACGAAGTAGCCGATCCCCTTGTTCCCCGCCACCAGCTCCGCCAGCACCAGGTACGACCATGCCCACCCCGCCGCGATCCGCATATCGTCCCAAATCGCCGGCATCGCCCACGGCAGCACGATCCGCCGGATGATCTCGAACTCGCTCAGCCCGAACGTCCGCCCCGCCTCCACCAGATCACCCGGCACCGTCCGCGCATCGTCGGCAAACAGCAGCACCTGCTGAAACACCAGCCCAATTGTGATCACCGCCATCTTCTGCAAATCATCGATCCCGAACCACAGAATGCACAGCGGCACCAGCGCCGCCACAGGCAGATACCTCGTGAACCCGCACAGCGGGTGAATCACCCGCGCCATCCAATCCACCCGCGCCGTCATGATCCCCAGCGGAAACGCAACCAGCGTCGAAAACAAAAATGCTCCGCCAACTCGCACTATGCTTGGCCAGAGGTGCCCCTGCAAAAAATCCACCGTCAGCAGCTTCCGGAATCCCGCCAGCGTCTCCGCCGGACCCGGCAAAAACACAGGATCCACCGTCCCTGTCTCCGTCAGCCCCACCCACAGCGCGGCCAGAAACACCAACGGCGCCGCCGTCATCACCCGCCGCTGCCAGATTCCCATGGCCGCATGTTCCATAGGATGCTAATTGCCCGCCGCAGCTCCCACCGGCGTTTGCCCGAAGCAGTACTTCCTTAGCTCAGCATGAATCGCCGGATCAAACTCCTGCTTCAGCCGCTGCCAGATCTTCTCTCCGTTGCCGTTCTCCTCCAGCTTGAACGCATTCGTCGATTGAAATATCGAGGATGTCGGACCCTCGGGCGGTTCGATGTAGTTCACTTTGATGTCTTCTGCCGTGTCGTAAGCTCGATCCTTCTCCAGCCACGTCACAAACTTCCCCTCCAGATGCTTGCGCATGTAGCATTTCGCAAACAATTCACTGTCTGCGTTGTGGATGCAAAAATCGAATGGCCCATGCGGAAGGATGCAGATCGTCATCGACTCCTTCAGTAGCTCCAAGTTCTTGATCACGTCCTCTTTCTTCTCCTTGGTCAGCCTCCTCCGGTCGGCGGTGTTCTTTCCACCCAATCCCGCCGTGGCCAGCGTTTGCAGGAACTTCGATGTGACTGAATGATTCTGGCTTTCCCTCAGGAAGTACATGTACCGGACCCCGGTCTTCATGTTGCCCAATGCATGATCGGCAAACTCCCCGTCGCTTTCAATCGGTTGCCCCGTCCGCACGATCACCTCGCTTCCATCCTGCAACTGCCCCGGCGTGATCGACTTCAGCTGCTCATACGCCATCAGCACCGCCGCATCCACGTAAGTGAATTCCGGCCGCACATAAACATCCTTCTCATCCATCACACCCTGGATCATGACGGCGGCGTCCTTCAATGCCTCCCGGCATGCCGCCGGTGTCAGCTGCCCCGGCTGCTCGAAATGCACGAATGTCCTTCCGGCAAGATCGCTCGGCACATCGTCGCGGTCCACCGAGGCGATCATGAAACACCGCTCCGGCTGAAGTCCCAGGCCCCCCATGAACAATCCCAACTCGAAGATGCAGTTGTCCCGCGGGACGATCTTCGCCTCCCCGCGCTGCTCGGTCGGATCATCCGGTGTCAGAAGCACCGCGAAAAAGTCCACTTCCTTGCACGCATCCAGCAACGATTGCAGTGTCTCCGTGCTCGGCGCGAACGTGTCTCTTTCCCAAATCTGCACATCCACACTGCCTTGCAGATGAAACTGCAGCGCCCGGGCCAGCGGTGCGCTCCTCCCGCTCGATGCAACGAACATTCTCTTTTTCCGCATTTTTTTCTACCTCGCTGCTTTATGGATAAATCCAGGATCAACCACCGAATCCGCCTTCACCGCTCGCCCAATCACTCCCGCCTCTTTCCATATCTCCGCCGCCCGCTCCGCCACCTGATACACCGGCCCACGCACGCCCTCTGCTCCAAAGTAAGACCGGTTCCTCTCCAAATCACAAAACTTCGCCCCGCTAAGGATCGCCCCATACTTCGCCGCGTCCACCTGGAAATGCGGCGCCATCACCTGGTTGGCTTCCGCCGCGTTCGCCTTCCAATAAGCAATCGCCTTCAAAAGCGCATTCACTATCTTCTGCACGTCTTCACGCGACGATGCCATCACCTCGTTGTTGAACGCCAGGCAATCCACGATCAGATCCGGGTGATCGCTCGTCGAAGCCAAAATGTGACCCCCGCCCTCCTCACGCGCCATCGTCAGCCACGGCTCCCAGATCGCCGCCGCATCCACCTTGTTCGTAATGAACGCCGCCCCCGCTTCCGATGTTTCCATATCCACCGTATTCAAATCCTCCACCTTCAGGCCATGCTGCCGCAACATCGCCCGCACAAAGAATTCGCTCGGCAACCCCCGCTGAAACGCCAGCCTCTTACCCCTCAAGTCCTCGAACTTTTGAATCCCTTTTTTCGCTACGATCCCGTCACCGCCCGTGGATTCATCAATCGCCATCACGACTTTCGTCTCCAGGTTGTTCCCCGCCGACATCACGAAATAATCCACCGGCGCCGCCAACCCGTCAATCCGCCCCGCCTTCAGCGCGCTGTTCCGCTCCGCCACTCCCGTCAGCACAATCAGATCCACATCCACTCCCGCCTCGCGAAAGAAGCCCTTTTCCTTCGCCAGGTAGAAAGGTCCGAACCCCACCCACGGTCCAAGCCCGATTCGGTACATCTTTGTTTGCGGCTTGGAACCGCAGCTGGCCAGCAAAATGATCAGCACGAAGAATGCACCAGATGCATGTCGGAAAGTTCTCATATTCGCCCGGCCGGATTACGAGAAAGATATCACGGCGCAAGGAAAAAGAAAACTTGATTTAAGCCGGACGGCTTCGCCCTTCCTTTTGATACCGCTCCAGTAACCCGCTCAAGTTCTTCACCATCTCCGGCTGCTTCAGATAAAGATTGTTCTCCTCCCCCGGATCCTGCGCCAGATTATAAAGCTGCCCCTCCGCCTCGCCCGGCTTCGCCTCCAGCTTCCTCGGTTCGCTGAACCCGCCAGACCCCAGCCCCAGCTCCAGCTTCCAATCCCCCTTCCGGATCGAAAACATCCCTTGCGAGGAATGATGTACCACCGCATCCCGCGAACCCGCCTTCCCCTCCAGACACGGCAGCCACGAAAAGCTATCCTCCCCCGCATCCGCAGCCAACTTCACCCCGTCCATCTCCGCAACCGTCGCCAGCAGATCCGTCAAGCACGACAGCTGAGTGCTCACCACGCCCGCCTTCGCCTTACCCGGATACCTCACGATAAACGGAATCCGGTGCCCCGCCTCCCAAATATCCGCCTTCATCCCCCTCCAGTGCGCATTCGCCCGGTGCGGAAACTTCGCCTTATCCTCCGGCGTCCAGTGCGCCCCGTTATCCGAGGTAAACACCACCATCGTGTTCGACCCCAGCTTCTGCTCCTCCAGCGTCCGCAGCACTTGCCCCAGCAGTTCATCCACCTGCACCACAAAGTCCCCGTAAATCCCACCCTTGCTCTTGCCCTGAAACTGCTTCAGCGGTACCCACGGCGTGTGCGGCCCCGTCAGCGGCAAGTACAGGAAAAACGGCTTCGAAGCCTCGCGCGCACGCTCCCGCAAGTAACCCGTCGCCTGACGCGCCAGCACCGGCAGCACCTCTTCAATCTTGAACGACGGCGCCATTGGACCCTCCCGCCAGAACACCCCGCGCGGCTGATTCCTCCCCGGCGTTTGATCCGTCGCCTGCTCCACCGCCCGGTCATTTTCCACATACAAGTACGGAGCCATATCCAGCGATGCCGGAATCCCGTAAAAATAATCGAACCCGTGATCGTTCGGATTTGGCCGCAGCGGTTTTGAATAATCGGCAGGCTCCTGATCCCCCAACCCGAGATGCCACTTCCCCACGCAGCCCGTATGATACCCGCGCGAGCGCAGCAAACTCGCCACCGTCATCCGCCCCGGCTCGATCAGGTTCTTCGAATACCCATTCAGCACCCCGCTCTTCAGCCGCGATCGCCAGCAGTAGCGCCCCGTCAGAATCCCGTACCGCGTCGGCGTACACACCGAGCTCGGCGAATGCATGTCCGTGAACCGCACACCTTGCGCCGCCAGCTTGTCCGCATTCGGCGTTGGAATCTGCGAATCCTTGTTGTAGCACCGCAGATCTCCCCACCCCAGATCGTCGCAAAGCACATAAACAATATTCGGCCGCGTCGCCGCTTTCAGTGGCAGCGCCGATGCGGCGGCCGCTTGCAAAAACTGCCGGCGGTTGCTCACTGTACCTTCTCCAATATTTCAATGTCCTTGTAATAAACTTCCAGTTCGTTGCGCGGATTCAGTTGCAGCGCGAACCGCCCCTCTAGCGGCCCCGGATCATTCCGCACCTCAGACATCTTCATCCCGTTCACATGCACAACCACGCGCCGCCCGTGCGCGGAAACCGTCATCCGGTTCCACTCCCCAACCTTATAATGCGGCGTCTCCGCCACAGGACCCGTATGCACCAGCCACCCGCGCTTGCCCGGATGCTGCAACCCTCCCACGTCGCGAGTCGGGTCCACCTCCACCTCATACCCCATCGCCGGCGGCGCTCCCATCCGGAAAAAGAACCCGCTGTTGCCCTTCACCACCTTGTAATCCAGACGCACCGTCACATTCGAATACTCCGCCTCCGACATCAGAAACCCCCGTTGCCCCGCGCCCGGACCATGCGTACCCTTCACTGCTCCATCCACAATCGCCCAATCCCCGCCGCCATCCTTCTTCCAGCCGCTCAACGTCCGCCCGTCGAATATCCGCCGCCACTGGTGACGCCCCAACTCCGCGATCCGCAAATTCCGCCACCGCACCTCCGCCGGCGAATCCCCCTTGAACGAATGCACCTGCAGCCCGATAAACCCCTCCAGATCCTCCGAATCCACCAAATCCGCGCACGGCACATGATTCACCCACGTCCGTATCCGGTCCCCGCGCGCCTCCACCAGATACTGATTCCACTGATTGTCCTTGAACGCCCCCTTGCACTCCGCATCCGAGGAAGTGTTGTGCACCCACCCCCGCCGCGCCTCATCGTAAATCCCACCAGACGCCCCCGACCGCTCGCTCGCGATCTCCACCTGGTACCCGTAAACCCGCCCCGGGTGATGACGCCCCACCGCCGTATCGTAAGCATGGCTCCGAACCTGCACTCCCGAATTCAGCCGCGGATCCACCTTCACCTCAAACTCAAGCAAAAAATCCCCATAACTCTTCCGCGTGCACAGGAACGTATTCGGACTCCCCTCCACCGTCGTCCCGACAATCTCTCCATTCTCCAACCGGTAACTCGCCTTCCCGCTGCGAATCTCAAACTCGTCGAGATTCTTCCCATTGAACAGCGGAACCCAAGCCTCCGCTGCAAATCCGCTCCAGGCAACAATTACCATCCATACAAAGCGCATAGTGTGTTGAGTGTATCGCACACCGCATCTCCTGCTACCACCCAGAATCGTGCGTTGATTCTATCCGTGTTCATCTGTGTTTATCCGTGGCCAATATTCTTTGTCCTCGAACTAAACCCGATCCGCCACCACGTACGGCTTCCGATACTCCCGCCTCAACATCCCATCCGCCGCCGCGTCATTCACGAACCGCATCGCCGCCGCGTCAAACCGCACCTCGCGCCCCAGCCGGTACGAAATATTCCCCAGATGACACAGCGCCGTCGACAAGTGCGTCTCCTCGATCTCCGCGTTCAACTCCTGCCACCGCCGCGACCTCACCGCATCCACGAAATTCTGCATGTGATCCTGATTCGCCGGATACTCCACCGCCGCCTCAGGCTTCTTGTTCCGCCCCAGCGTCACCTCGAACTCCCCATTCGCCCGGATATGCAAATGCCCCTTCGTCCCGAAGAAATCCCAGCTCATCGGCTCCGCCGTATAATGCCCCCGGATCTCGCCCACGATGGATGACCCGTCCGCGTAACTCCACGTTACCGTCTGCGTATTCGGCGTCTCCGCCTGATCCTTGTACCCGAACCTCCCGCCGGTCGAATACACCCGCCCAGGCAGCCCCTTCTTCATGCCCCACCGCGAAATGTCCACCAGGTGAATCCCGTTGTTGCCCAGCTCCCCATTGCCGAAATCCCAAAACCAGTGCCAGTTATAGTGCACCAGGTTCTTGTGATACCTCTGCATCGGCGCCGGCCCCAGCCACACATCCCAGTTCAGCCACGCCGGCGGCTCCGACGGCTGCTCGAACCCGATCGAATTCCGGTTCCCCGGAAAGAACCACTTCGCCTGATACACATCGCCCACCACGCCCTCGTGCACCATCTGCACCGCCTTCCGGAACCGCCCCCAGCTACGCCGCTGCGTCCCGCCCTGCATCACGCGTTTATACTTCCGCGCCGCCTCCACCAACTTCACACCCTCGAATATATTGTGCGAAACCGGCTTCTCCACATAAACATCCTTGCCCGCCTGACACGCCCAGATCCCCGCCAGCGCATGCCAGTGATTGCACGTCGCGATCAGCAGCGCATCCACTTCCTTGTCCTCCAGCGCCCGCCGCAGGTCTGACTCCAGCTTCGCCCGCTTGCCCGTCTTATCCAATAGCGTCTTCGCAGCCGCCTCCGTCCGATTCCCGTCCGGATCGATCAGCGTCGCCACCTCCACATGGGGAAGCGAAGAGCATTCCCGCAACAGATCGTTGCCGCGCCCTCCCATTCCCGCGATCGCCACACGCACGCGGTCATTCGCTCCCGCCCACGATGCCGAAGCAAGCGCCGAAGAAGATGCAAGCAGATATTGCCGTCGCGTCATGATGGCGGTATTGTACCGCCTTACCGCTTTCGAACGGGGCCCGTGTTCACCGACACCCGTGCCCGGAACGTCATCGGGCGGTGTGAACCACGCGTCCCGATCACCGACATCCGCCACAGCCCCGCCTCCGGATTCGTCATGTCCCACCGCCTCGAAATCCGCCCAGGCGTGAAACCCATCTCCTCCGCACCAGGCCCGAACTGCCGCCCCGACGGACTCGTCAAATACAGCTCCAGCGTGTGCTTGTATTCGGACCACATCACGTGAACCCACGCCGATCGCGAATTCTTCGGCACCGTGAACTGTTCCGTCCACCACTGCTCAACCGCCACCGTTCCTTCGAACCGTTTCTCGATCGCCGGCCCCTCCGGTGGCTCACCCCTTTCCTCTGCCGGAGCGCCGCCCATCGCCAGCGCCGCTCCCGGCGCATGATTGCTCGACACCACCGTCGTCTGCGCTCGCGGCGCCTTCTGCGCAAACTCCTCGAACACAAACGGTATGCTCTGGCTCGATATCTTCTCCCCGCGCGTCACGTGCACATGCAGGTGCGTCCCAAAACTGTAGCCGCTCGAACCCGCCGTCGCCAGTGCCTGCCCCTGCTGCACGATATCTCCCGTCCGCACGCGGACCGATCCCGCCAGCAGATGCGCATAGTGACTGTAGAAGCCGTCCCCATGATCAATCGTGACGTAGTTGCCGAACCCGCGCGTCCGCAGGTTCTGCCGCAGCCCAAGATCACGCGCCGTGACAATCCCGCCTCTCATCGCCACCACTTGTGCGTTGCCGCGCGGCGCAATGTCATAGGCGTGCAGACTGTTCCCCCAATGCGAAAAGCCCCCGCGCGGACCCTGCGTCACCACCCACGGCACCCCAGCCGGCGTCGGCAACTTGTATCCATTCGTCGAAATCGCAAGCCGGAACGGCAAGCTCGATCCGCCCGTCGGCGAACTCACCAGTAACATATACTCGCCCGCCTCCAGCGTCGGATAGCTCACCTCCAGCCGCTCCGCCGAACCCTCCTCCGCCAAGAGATGATGCAGATAATTCCACCCGCCCGACGCCGTGTACCGCGCGATATTCACCACCGACTCCCCGTGAAACCCGGAACCCGCAATCCGCAGCCGCGTCCGCCCCTCCCCATTTACCTGCTCCACCCCCGTCACCGTGGCCGCGCCCCTTTCCGCCGCTCCTTCTATCGTGAACGTGCCCTCCGCCATCCCCGCGTCATTCGCCAACACGCGCACCTTCCACCTGCCCGGCCGCGACGCCGCCGCAAAACCCGCAACCGGCATCTGCGTCACAAAGCACAACGCCTGAGCCGCCGCCGGCATCGCCGGATAACTCGTTCTCAGCGCCACTTGCCCGCCTGGCTCAATCCACTCCACTCCTACAACATCGCCGCGCCTCAACCCGCCCGCCTGAAAACTCACAAACACCTGCGCATCCCGAACCTCGAACCTCTCCCCCTGCTTGGATACAGCGCACCCCCGGTCGTCCGCCTCCGCCCCCATTTGCAGCCTGCTCACCCTCGGCGCCCCGGCTAGCGTCGCCACCAGCCCCAATCCCGCCACCAACCTACCGCCGCGCATGCATACACGTGCCATCAAACCATACTTAGCATCTTGGGGCAGCGAAGGCCCATCAGAGGAATCCCCTAATCCGCCTTGGCTGATTCGCCTTACGCCGCCCGCTCGCCTACCGGTCCCCCCACTGCTTCTCCAACATCCGCGCATATTCCCCAGACGCGTACAGCTCGAACTCAAACTCCCCCGCCGCTATCTCCGCAAACACCGTTGCATGCTGCCGGCACATATATAGATGATCCGAGTACCGGTAATAATGCCGCACGAACTCCTCCGTCAGCATCTCCCGCCCAGGAACCTCCGCTAGCATGCAGTTCAGCCCGATCGCTCGCATGAAGATCGCCTTGTAATCCGCCACGCCCCACTGCGTCAGCTTCGTCACCACCTTCGCCGGTGTCTGATCCACCAGCATCTGCGCGAAACTTTGAAACTTGTACCCCTTCACTCGGATCGCCGGCTCCGATTCGGCATAATCCAGGCACTGCTCAATCCACCGCGTCAGATCACGCCCCACATAAAACAGCATCCGCAATTCGCAATACCGCCCGTCCAGCAGCCTCTGCTCCAGCTCATCCTTGCTCAACTCACCCGTCGGCAGCAGCCCCTGCAGCATCAAGCTTGCCCGCGAACTCTCCACCAGCCGCCCAGGACCGCTCGAATCGGAAAACGGATGCAATATCAACGGCGGCAGTACACGTTTCCCGCTCCTCGGCCCCGTCAAGTCGGTCATCGCCATTTCTCCCTCCTCATCGGTTGTTCCGCGCGGGAATGTTAGGCTTTGCCCTTACTTCCTCGCCTCCAATACCACATCCACTTCCACTGGCTTCCCATCTCGCAACACTTTCACCCGCACCGTCTCCCCTACCTTGCTCGAACGTAGTGCGTACGTAAAGTCGTACAGGTTCTGGATCGCCTTCCCTCCGTATTCCACCAAGATATCTCCGCCCTTCAACCCTGCCTTCCCCGCCGGTGACCCCTCCCGCACATCCGAAAACCGAACCCCGCTCGGCGGCTCCGCAAAGTCCGGAATGCTCCCGAAATACGGCCCATACCCGGACCCCGTTCCCGACCCCGCCGATACCGGCCGCGCCGGCGCCTCCACCTTCACAAACTTCGGCCGCTCCTCATCACCCGCCAGCCTCTCCGTCAGCCCCGCGATGAACCCCAGCAGCTCCGCCGCCTCCGCCCCCGCAATCTTGTCCCATGTATCGCTCGGCTTGTGATAATCCGCATGCAGTCCGCTGAAAAAGAACAGCACCGGAACCTGCTTCGCCGTGAACGACGTGTGATCGCTCGACCCATACCCCGTCTGATCGGAAAACTCAAACTTCAGCCCCGCTCCACCCGCCAGCTTCTCCACCGTTTCTTTAAACGTCGTCCCCGTCCCCAGTCCCCCCACGTACACCTTCTTATCCCTGATCCGCCCAATCATGTCCATGTTGATCATCGCCGCCGCACGCTCCAGCGGATACCGCGGATTGTTCACGTAGTAGCTCGAACCCAACAGCCCCAGCTCCTCCCCCGCGAACGTCATGAGCACCACGCCCCGCGTCATCCGTGGCCGCGACCCGAAATACCGCGCCAGTTCCAGCACCCCTGCTGTCCCGCTCGCATTATCATCGGCCCCCAGATGCGGCGTCCCCGCCTGCGACGGCGACAGCGAATGCTGATACCCCAGCCCCAGGTGATCGTAGTGCGCGCCAATCACCACATGTTCATCGGTCGTTCCCGGCACGTAACCCACCACGTTATGCACCGTCCGCGTCTCCCGCTTCACTTCCACGTTCAGATTCAGCGTCAGCTTCCCCGCCAGCGGAAAACTCTGCGGCGTCAGATCCTTATCAATCGCTCCCAGCAGTTCCTTCAAATCCTTCCCCGCCGCCGACAGCCACTTCTCGGCCACCTCCGCCTTCACATGAATATACGGAATCCCCGCATTGCTCGGACCCACTGTCCGCGCAAACGTCTCCAGCTCATCGCCCGAATTCTCATGATTCGCGCTGTCGTTGATGAAAATCACCCCGCGCGCACCGTGCATCTTCGCATTCACCGCCTTCGAAAAGAACTGCGAATGCTCCGTGTACACCTTCCCCGCAAACACACTCTTTTCATCGAACTCCTGCGGCTCATGCCGCACTACCAGCACGAACTTGTCCTTTACATCCAAATGAAAGTAGTCGTCGTAGTTGTACTCCCGCGCCGTGATCCCGTATCCGGCAAACACCACCCCCGCCGAAAACGTTCCGCTCGCCGAAAAATTGAACGGCACATAATCCTTGTTCAACTCCAGCTTCTGCGCGCCCTTCTCCGTCACCGCTTCCAGCCGGTTGTTCTTTCCCAGCTTCGCGTTTGTCGTCACCTGGAACGGCTGCAAATACCCGCCGTCGCCCAGCGGCTGCAACCCGTAACTCTTGAACTGCTTCGCAATATAGTTCGCCGCCTTCTCCAACTCCGGCGTCCCCGAACCACGCCCCTTCATCTCCTCCGACGCCAGGTGCTTCACATGACCCACATACCGCTGCGCGTCAAACGGCGGCGCCGAAGCCCCGCACAAAACCAATCCCGCCGCGAAAACCCCGATAATCCGTTTCATAATTATTTCTGCGTCGCCGCCGGCGACAAACTCACCTGGCAGCAATTCTCTCCTGCGTTCTTATGCACCGCCTGATACCCCAATTCCATATCGATCAGCTGCCGCAGCGCCTCCCACTGCACCGATCCCGCCAGCCGCCGCCCATTCAAAAACATCGTCGGCGTCGAACTCACCATCAAACTCCGCGCCTCCGCCATCGATTTCTCCACCTCCGCCTCCGCCGCCTTCCCCGCCACGCACGCCTCAATCGCCGCCGCATTTAGCGACTTCGCCTTGTAAAACTCCCCCGCCTTCTCCTTGAAGTTTGCCTCCGTGATCGATGCCTGGTTCTCAAACACCCAATCGTGGTAATCCCAAAACGCCACCGGCTTCTGCTGGAACACGCACCGCCCCGCCACCGCCGCCGGCTTTGCCCACGCATGGATCTGCGTCAGCGGATAATCCTTGAAGTACAGCCGCACCTGCGTCGGATACGCCTTCAGCAGCTTCTCCCGCAGCATCTTCGCCTCTTCCCGGCAATACCCGCACTGAAAATCGCTGAACAGCACAATCACCACCGGAGCCCCTGCCGTCCCCATACTCGGCTGCAAATCCGTCTTCAGCTTGTCCAGTTCCGCCTTGAACGGATGTTGCCGCACATCGTACACCGTCGCCGACAATATCTTCAGCCCGTCATTCGATACATAGAACAGCTTCTCTTCGCTCACATTCCCCAGCGACGCCCGCACCATCACTTCCTTGAACCCTGGCACTTCCGACGCCTTCATCTCCCCCACCGTCACCGTCACCGGCGGACTGTACGGAACCACGTGCCTCACATAATCGGCCAGCGTCTGCTTGTCCATGGCCGACTTCGGCTTCTCCCCCGCCTGCTGCGCCGTCACCAGCGCCATTCCCGCCAATAACAACCCAAGTACTCTCACTTGTCCATCTCCTCTTACATCACCGGGCCAATCCGCCACGGCACAAATTCCTTATGTCCCAAACTCTCGGAAAACGTCTTCTCGCCCGAAGCCACCCGCAGCACTAAATCGAAAATCTCCTCCCCGATCTTCTCTACCGTCGCCTCCCCATCGGCGATCCGCCCCGCGTTCACATCCATATCCTCGCTCATCCGCCGGTACGTCGCGCTGTTGGTCACCACCTTCACTACAGGCACCGTCGGAAACCCGCTCGCGCTTCCGCGCCCTGTCGTGAACACGAACACGTTCGCTCCTCCCGCCGCCATCCCCGTCAGCGACACCGGATCATACCCCGGCGTGTTCATGAAATTGAATCCCGGCGTCCGAACCCTCTCCGCATACTCCAGAACATCCATCAGCGGCGACGCCCCGCCCTTGATCACCGCTCCCAGCGACTTCTCTAATATGTTCGTCAGCCCGCCCTCTTTGTTCCCCGGCGATGGATTATCGTCGAAGCTCCCTCCCATCCGCCGCAGATAATCCTTGTACCAGCTCACCATCGCCAGCAGTTTCTCGGCCACCTCCCGGTTTCGCGACCGCTTCACCAGCAGATGCTCCGCCCCAAAAATCTCCGTCGTCTCCGACAGAATCGGTATCCCGCCCAACCCCGCCAGCTTGTCCGAACAATAGCCCAGCGCCGGGTTCGCCGTGATTCCGGAAAACGAATCCGACCCGCCGCACTCCAGCCCCAGCACGATCTTCGATGCCGGCAGCTCCACCCGCTCCACCCCCGCCGCCTGCTCAATCATTCGCCCAATCTCTTTTCGCGCCGCCTCCACCGTCGCCCTCGTCCCCCCCGTATTCTGCAGCGTCATCCCCACCAGCCGGCTCGCATGCGGAGCCCCCGGTCCCAGGTAATGCTCCACCTGGTTCACCTCGCAGCCCAGCCCCAGAATAATCGCCGCCGCCACGTTCGGATGATCCAGCACCCCCGCCAGCGTCCTCTGCAATTGCTTGAAGTCCGGCCCCATCGACATCCCGCACCCCTCCCCATGCGGAAACGCCACCACTCCATCCACGTTCCCCGGCAGCTTCTCCTGCTCATAGCTCCGCGCGATCAACTCCGCCGTATGCGCCGCGCAATTGCTCGCCGCCACCACCGCCACATAGTTCCGCGTCCCCGCCCGTCCATCCTCCCTCAAGTACCCGCGGAACGTCGGCGCATTCTTGGGCGTCACAGGCAAAGCAATCTCCCCGCTCGGAAACTCGTAGTGGAAGTGAATCTCCTCAAACGCCACATTGTGCACATGCACATGCCGCCCCGGTTCAATCTCCACCCGCGCGCGCCCCATTTCCTGCCCATACCGCACAATCTCCCCACCCGCCGCGATCCTCTCCAGCGCAACCTTATGCCCCGCCGGTATCGCATCCTTCACCTCGAGCTCCCGCCCACCGGCCCTAACAGGCTGTCCCGCCGCCAGCGGCACCCGGGCAATCGCGACATTATCCCGGCCACTCAAATGAATAGCCGCATTCTCCGCCGTCGGCGGTTTTGCAATTTCTACCAGACTCATAGGCGAGGCTATCTTTCTCTAGCGTACCAATTACCGCAGCAACACCGTCTCGGTAATCTGCTCCCCAAAATGCACCCGCAGCTTCCCACCCACCGGATGGATCCAGATCCCCGTCGCATCCGCCGGAGCCGCTATCTGCTCCGGCCCGTCCACATCCTTATACCTCCCCGGCGACAATCCCTGCAGCAGCTTCCCGATATGCACATGCGCATGGCACTGCGTTCTCACCGTGTACGCGTTGTAGGCGATCCCCCACTCTTCTCCCCAATGCTCCTTCGCCTTCTCAATCGCGCCCCTCCACAATTTCGCCTGCAACTTCTTCGGCAGCTCGCTCAAATGATGCCCGCCAGATCCATGCACCCGCGGCAGCGCCAGCCACCGGTTCGGCTTCCGCGGACTGTTATCCTTCAAATAGAAAATCTCAGCATCCGCCGGCTGCTTCTCCGCCTCCTTGCACAAGCTGCACTCGCGCGCCTCCATCGTCTCCGGCTTCGCCGGATCGCAGGCGCAACTCGACACGTCCGCCATCATCACCGTTGTCAGAAAAAGTGAGGCTCCGAGCCCCAAGCTCCGCATTCCGCTCATTATACTTTGAAGAGGTGCCCCGCCGAATCCTCATCGCCGGCGCAGCCGCGCTGGCCGCCTACCTCCTCTTCTTCCACGCCATCGGAAACGTCGGCCTGCTCAGCGCCGATGAGCCCCGCTACGCCTCCATCGGCCGCCACATGGCCCAATCCGGCGATTGGATCACCCCCACCCTCTGGGGCCAGCCATGGTTTGAAAAACCCGCGCTCCTTTATTGGATGATCGGCGCCGCTTTCCGCGCCGGCCTCCACCACGAAATCGCCGTTCGCCTCCCCATCGCCCTTGCATCCACCGCTTTCCTCCTCTTTTTCTGGCTCTTCCTCCGCCGCCACTTCAACCCCAACGCCGCCCTCTACTCCACCCTCATCCTCGCCACCTCCGCAGGCTGGCTCGCCTTTTCCCAAATCGGCGTCACCGACCTACCTCTCGCCGTCACCCTCTCCACTGCTCTCCTGCTCGCCATGCCCTGGGCCTCCGGCCAACCCACCTCTCGCCTCTGGCCCGCCGGCCTCTTCCTCGCTCTCGCCATCCTCGCCAAAGGCCTCGTCCCCCTCATCCTCATCCTTCCGGCCCTCTGGATGGGCAGAAACCACCTCGCAAAACTCCTGCCACCGGCCCTCATCTGCATGACCGCCGCCGCCCCATGGTATCTCCTTTGCTATCAAATCAATGGCGCGATTTTCTTCAACGAATTCATCCTCAAACACCACTTCTCCCGCTTCTCCGCAACCGACCTCCAGCACGTCCAACCCTTCTGGTTCTACCTCCCCGTCCTCCTCGCCGGCCTCTTCCCCTGGACCCCTCTCACCGCCTTGCTGTATCACTTGAAGAACCCCCTCCAGCACGACCTCCGCATACGCTACCTAACTCTCTGGTTCCTGGTCGGTTTCCTTTTCTTCTCCGCCTCGGTGAACAAGCTCCCTGGCTACCTCCTCCCCATCCTTCCCCCCCTCGCCGCCCTCCTCGGCATCTCCCTCGACAAAGCCTCCACCCGCTGGCCCCTCGCCCTCTCCGCTCTGCTCCTTTCCTTTATCCCTGTGCTCGCCGATATCCTCCCCCAATCCCTACGCAGCGGCATCTCCCGCGCCGATTTCCCCCCCATCCCCTGGATCTGGCTCGCCGCCGCCCTCATCACCTCCCTCCTCATCCTCCGCATCCCTACCCGCCCCGCCCTCCTTCTGATCACAACCCTCACCATCGCCGCGGTTACCTGGACCAAGCACCACACCTACCCGATCCTTGACGAAACCGTCTCCGCCCGCTCCCTCCACCGCAAAATCCCCCCCAACGCCGGCATCTGCATCGACCAACTCCACCGCACCCTCCACTACGGCCTCAACTACTACTCCAATAAACTAATCCCCGACTGCGAATCCCACCCCGCCCCCCTCCGCCTCTCCGTATCCGGCTCCCGCATCCAACTCCTTCTGCCTCAATCCCAATAAAACATTTCTTGAAAGAAATGTTTTATTCCTGTCGATCCTTTTATTTTATGCTCTCCTCCTCCCGCCGCCCCTTCTACGCCCAACCCGACCGCATCTCCACTCCCACCTGCTCCAAGCATCTCGTCCACACGCTCCTCCTTCCTCCGCCCCTTACGTTGCATATATGCCAGTTGACCGATTCAACGAGACCGTGGCGGGGGGTCTAAATGGCAGATGTCGTTGAGCAACACCTGCCTGTATTGGGCTGGAATTTCCGGATCAGCGGCTACGACTCTGCGCCCTCATCACGACGCGTATGAGTTTGATAAGGAACTAGTTGGAGCGGGGCACGGAACATCGTTTAGAATCCGAGGCGGAGCCCGAAACGAAACATGCGTTCGTCGATCCCTTCCCTGCCGACACCGCGAGTGGAGGTGATCTCCATGAAACGGCTATTGGCGACGTCGGAAATGGGCGCATTGAAATGCGGGGTGTTGGTGACGTTAAAGGCCTCGGCGCGGAATTGGAGGCTCATGCGCTCGTTGACCCGGAACGAACGAAAGATGCTTCCATCGAAGTTGATGATGCCGGGGCTCTCGAGTATATTCCAGCCGGCGGTTCCAAAGCGGGCCTGCCGGACTTGGCCGAAGGCGGCGGGGTCGTGCCACCGCTGGCCGGGACCCACACCACCTAACTTTTGCACGCTGGAGCTGAGCAAGTCGGCCCGCTGGGCGCTGCCCGGGGCATTGAGATCCGTTCCTGGCGCGGTAACAGAGTAGGGTTGGCCGGAGAGCGCCGAGAATAGACCGTTGATCTGCCAGCCGCCGATCAACTTCGCCGCCATGCCGGAGGTGGCGTATTTCTTGCCGCTGCCGAAGGGAAGCTCATAAACCCCGCTGAACTGGAAGTTGTGGGGAATATGGAGATCGGTGACGGCGCGATTGAGGTGGAAGAACTCAGGCAGATGGATGCGGGGACTGCCGTCGGAATTGATGTTACCGGCAATGCCCATGTTCTTGGAAAAGGTGTAGGCGAAAAGAGCTTGGAAGCCTTGAGAGAAGCGCCGTTCCAGCTTGGATTGGAGTGAGTCGTATTTGTAAGTGCCGAGGCCGGTGACCTGTATGGTGTTCGCCATGCGGCCAAAGCGGACGGCGAGAGGACGGCTGGGATTGCCGCCGCCGACGAGGCCGGCGTTGCGGTTCAGGTTGCCGAGTTGGTTGACGGCGCGCGTCGCGACGTAGGCCGATTCCGCCACCCAACCGGAGGAAAAGCGTTTCTGCACGGCCAAGTTCCAGCTCTGAATATAGCCGCGAGTCCATTGGCCGGGGATCACGGTGTTTGCCTCCACAAAGGGGCCGATGTCGATAATGCCATTGCCCAGAGCCGGAGCGACGATGGCGGGGATGCCGTCGTCAAAGCGGCTGGCGGCGGTCCAGGAGTTGAGTGCGGTTTGATTGAAGGGGATGAGCAGAGGATGGTTGGTTCGAAATGGGCGGCCGAGGTTGTAGGGATCGTTCGTGATGCCGTAACCGGCCCGGACAACGAAGTCGTCGGTGATGCGGTAGGCGATGCCAACGCGGGGCACAAACTTGCCTTTGCTTTCCTTAACACCGCAATTTTTGGGGACGACTCCGACGCCACAAACCAGCATCTTGTTCTGGGCGAAATCATACTGTTCCAGTCCGCGGTCAGCGCGCGTGGGGAAGGGGAAGTATTCCCAGCGGACACCGAAATTGACGGTGAGTTTTTCACTGACCTGCCACTGATCGCGGAGATAGGCGGAGTAGAGGGAGAAGCGGGTGGTGAATTGATCGGGCACCATCAGGAGGCGGCCAAGATTGTTGGTATGGCCGAGTAGAAACGAGGCCCATGAGTTGTATTCGGAGGTATTGGGAGCGGCAGGCTGGCCGGGGCGGGCCCGGAAGCTGGTCTGGCCGGCGGCGAAACCGAATCCGCCGGCGGCGCCCCAGGGAGCGCCGACGAACTCGGGCTGGGTTTGGTTCAATTGCTGCTGGTAAAGATCGGCGCCGAACCGGATCTGATGGCGTCCCTTGTTCCAGTTGGCATTGCCTACGTACTGGAATTGGGGATCGCGATTGATGTAGGGCATGAAGTTATTCGGGTGGCCGAAATTTGTGAAGCCGCCGACCTGGAACTGGGGCAATCCTCCCTCAAAGAAGCGGGAGCCGTTGGTACCAGGAAGTCTGAGGACATCCCGGCCGACGTTTTCGGTAAGTCGCGGCTGGCGGGAATCGCCCTGCATGCGGGTCCAGCCGAAATAGGCGTCGATGATAAAGGACGGGCTCTGGACGTAGGTAGCGGCGAAGGTCGTGGAGTAGGAGTTGCCGGTGGCGAGGCCGACTTGGCCGCCGGCCACGGGAGGTCCGCCGAGGTTTTCGCCGAAGAAGCCGGGGTTGGCGGAGCGGTAGTCGAGGATGGAGACCCGGGCGTAGGTGGTGAGTTTGTCGGAGGGGTTGTAGTTGATTTTGGTATCGAGGGTATCGCGATCGAAATTGTAACCACTGCCGGCGAAGTAGTTGTTCACGGTGCCGGAGGCGATGGGGGCCGGGAACAGAGCGGCGATGCGGGCCGCGGCCGGGCTGAAACGGCTGGCGGGAATGCGGTTATTGGGGAACGGAGAACGGTCGAAGTGATCCGCGGTACCGGTTGCGGGGTCGAAAATGGGGCGGGCGGAGGGCGCGCCGGAGAGGTCTCCCTGGCGCATTTCAGGGGTGGGAATGGATGCCAGCGAGGAAGCGAATTTGCGGTCACGTGTCCCTTCATAGCTGGCGAAATAGAACAGCTTGTTCTTAATTATCGGACCGCCGACGGTGCCGCCGAATTGATTCAGGATGTACTTGGGATTGCTCTGGCCCTGCGGCAGGAAGAAGGGTTTGGCTTTGGTGGCGTTCGAGTTGTAGTATTCGAAGGCTGAGCCGTGGAGATCATTCGTGCCCGACTTGATCTGGACGTTGATCGCCGCGCCACCGGCCAGGCCTTGCTCGGCATCGAAGGAGTTGGTGACGACGTTAACGGTTTCGATGGATTCCAGGGCGGGCACGTAGGCGACGATGTGGGGGAGCCATACGTTGGTGGAGGAGGCGCCGTCAATGCGCGTGTTGTTGGAACTGGAACTGGTTCCGTTGACGTTGAACTGCAGGGCGCGGGAGGGGTTGGCGGGAACCGAGTGAGCGTTGCGCGGAGGAGAGAACCCCGGGATGGTGACGAAGAGATTCTGATAGTTGCGGCCTGGCGGAGTGGGTACGTTGAGCAGTTCCCGGGTGGTGACTTCGGCGCGGATTTCTGCGCGATCCGTTTGAAGAGTGCCCGCGGAAGCTTCGACGTTCACCGACTCGGTGACCTGGCCGATCTGGAGGACGACATCACGGCGGGAGACGTTGTTGATGATGACCACGATGCCCTGTTCGCGCTGGGTCTTGAAACCGTCTTTAGACAGCGTCAGTTCGTAGTTGCCGGGCAGGAGGGTGACAAAGGAAAAGTTGCCGCTCGCGTCGCTGGCACCTTGGCGAAGCTGGCCCGTATTGGAATTCTTGAGAACCAGCTGAACACTTGCCATGGCGGCGCCGGTTGAATCGCTGATGGTACCGACTAGCGATCCGTACAAGATCTGCGCCTGCACGGGAACAACGGAGAGGCAAAGGGCGAACAAGGCCAACCGGATGAGCGTCGTGGAAAGCATTGTTGGATGACTCCTGCTAGTACATTTTGGAACTGAGCTTCGGGCAAGTATACATAAGCGGGGATTCGCGTGGCAAATTTCATCAGCTTCTCCTGAACCAGCTTGCGCTTGGACTTGTACTCCTTTTCCGCCTCAGTGAGCTCCCTTTTCTGTTTGGCCGTCCGTTCCTTGTTCTTGGCTTTATTCTTGAGGTCCTTGACCTTTTCACTCTTGTTGATGATTGTGTCGATGATGTTCTCACCCAGCGAACGCCAGCCTTCTATGCGCTCAACGGCGGCCATGGCCTCGGGGTTGTCCAAGCCAAGATGCGACGCAAGGTATCGTTATCCACATTCACTAGCGGAGCGCTTTCCCACTTGCGGGCCAGCAGCGTGGCGGAGGTTCCTGCCATGGCTATGTCCAGAATGCCACCGGCGTCGATCTGCGTCATGTTTGCGCCGTCATATGCAAGCACTGGCAGGAACGACACGAGATCCTTGACCGCGTTCTCCGGATTCAATTCGTTGGGCGAGAGGCCGATGCCGTACTCCGACAGCTGCCTCAATGCGCGAGTCGGAGCAAAGTCGAAGACGAAGCAGACGGGCTTTAGAACCTCTTCCTCGTTTGGATTGTCCCCATTCGGATTTTCGATGCACCACGGCGACTGCACGCGGAATGCAGCCTGAAAGTACGTCTCAGGCGACTTAAGATTTCGCAGCATCAGGATGGATGACCACTGCGGCACCGTGACGCCAGTGGTGAGTTTGCCGCAAGAGTTCGGCCACGTGTTTAGATAGACGATCTGGGAGGCGCTTCCCGGCCTCCCGGTCAACGGTCTTGGGTGCGCGGCGAGCAACCATCGTCCCCGCCGGCGACATAGGTTGACTGCCCCGGCAGCTTCGCCCGCCACCACCGCATGGATCCGAAAATGACAACTTCGCCAACAAATTCATCAAGTGGTTGGCTGCTCATAGCTGTTTCCAATAGTGAGTCCGGATTAGCGTCAGAGAACCAATCGCGTGCGACCCTCTGTGCCAACATGACTGAGACACCTACCCTGCCCGCAATTACTGACCTTTCAGGGGGCGGAGAGATGAGACATCATGGTAGGCGATTTGAAGCTCAATGGAGATTCCCGCATGGTCGAGTTGGCGGCCCTGGAGCGCAGGGAGGGCGAGCGCAGCGAGACCTCCCGTAGCGGAGGGGCTGCCAACTCGAGGCGAGCCGCGGCCCCGCCGGCTCCGGATCCCGAAGTCGTGGCCAAAGCCCGGCGTCGCAAGTTCACCGCCGAGTACAAGCTGGGCGTCGTCGAGGAGGCCGACCGCGCCACCGATCCGGGCGCGATCGGGGCGCTGTTACGACGCGAGGGGTTGTACTCGTCCCATTTGGTCGAGTGGCGCCGACTCCGCGACGCCGGCGCTCTGGGCGCGTTGTCCAAGAAGCGCGGCCGTAAGTCGACCCGCAATCCCCTGGCCGAGGAGAACTGCAAGCTGAAAGCCGAACTGGTGCAGGTGAAGAAGAAACTGCAGCAGGCCGAGATCATCATCGACGTTCAAAAAAAAGTCTCGGCCCTGCTGGGGATCGCGCTGCCGGAGGCGGGCCGGGAAGAGAGCAACTCGTGACGGCGGCCACTCAACTCGCGACCTCGGTTGGCTGCGCGGCGGCATGCCGCGCGCTGGATCTTCCTCGGGCCTCCTTCTACCGGGCGCGAACGCCACGACCGGAACCCGACACCATCGCTCCGCGCTCCAAACCAGCGCGGGCTCTCTGCGACACGGAGCGCCAAACCGCCTTGATGCATTTGCATTCGGAGCGGTTCGTGGATCAGGCGCCGCACCAGGTCCACGCCAGCTTGCTGGACGAGGGTATCTACGTCTGCTCGCCGCGCACCATGTACCGACTTCTGGAAGAGCAGGGCGAACTGCGCGAACGGCGCGATCAACTGCGGCACCCGGCCTACCAGAAACCGGAACTGCTGGCCACCCGGCCGAATCAGGTCTGGAGCTGGGACATCACCAAACTCCGGGGTCCGGTCAAGTGGACCTTCTTCTATCTCTACGTGATCCTCGACCTGTTCAGCCGCTACGTCGTCGGCTGGATGGTGGCCCCTGGGGAAAGCGCGGAACTGGCCAAGAAGCTGATCCAGGAGAGCCTCTCCAAGCAAGGCGTCTCACCCGGTCAAGTCCACCTCCACGCCGACAACGGACCGTCGATGACCAGCAAAACGCTGGCTTTGAAACTCGCCGATCTCGGCGTGACCAAGTCGCACAGCCGACCCTACGTCTCCGACGACAACCCGTTCTCGGAAAGCCAGTTCAAGACCATGAAGTATCGGCCCCAGTTCCCGGACCGCTTCGGCTCGCTGGAAGACGCCCGCGTCCACGGACAGGGGTTCTTCCACTGGTACAACCTCGAACATCACCACAGCGGCATCGCCATGCTGACGCCGCATATGGTTCACTACGGGCTCGCCGCCGACGTCCTCGACAGCCGCCAGCGCGTCCTGACCGCAGCCTTCCAGCAGCACCCTGAGCGCTTCGTCCGCAAACCACCGCGGCCCGCACCGCTCCCAGATGCTGTCTGGATCAACCCGCCCAAGCCCCGCCCGCCGGAGGGAGGCGAAACTCACTAATTTATGCGGGCTGGTGTCTCAAAGTCGTTGACAAGTTCCGCGAGCCGCTGACGATCAGTGACGACGTCCAGGCGGCAAATTTCACGAGACTTGCATCGATCCTCAAAAAGTGAGCGAAGCGCATGGAACTGGGCGATGTCGGCTATCTGCTTGTCGACCACAGCCTCCAATAACGTCTGGTCGTTCTTAACTTAAATAACGTCTGGTCGTTCTTAACGGCCCGGATCTCGTCGAGCGAAACTCATCTGATCTGATTCGTCTACAATGACTAAAGTTTGCTGAACAGGAGGTCTGTACAAATGCGCAATCGCATTCTCTCTCTCGCCGTGGTCTGCTCTTTCGCCATCTCCCCCCTCTTTTCTCAATCCTTCACCGGCGCCATCCTCGGCACCATTCGCGACACCACCGGCGGCGTCATCCCGACGGCCGCTGTCGTGATCGTCAACACAGGCACCAACCTGCGAACCGAAGTCCACTCCGACGAGCACGGCTACTACATCGCCCCGCTTCTGCAGCCAGGCTCCTACCGCGTCGAAGTAAGCTCCTCCGGCTTTAAGAAATACGTGCAGGAGGGCATCATCCTACAAGTAAACCAGCAGGCCCGCGTCGATGTCGCCCTCGCCGTCGGCGAAGTCACCGAATCCGTCATGGTATCGGCGGACGCGGTCACGCTGGAAACCACAACCTCAGGCATCGGCAAAGTCGTCGACAACCGCCGCATCGTCGACCTCCCCCTCAACACCCGCAACGTCTATAGCCTCGTCTTCCTCACGCCCGGCCTCGCCGGCACCGTCGGCAACAACTACGGCGACATGCGTTACTCGGTCAACGGCGCCCGCGTCCGCACCATGGACACCCTCATCGACGGCGTCACCGCCACTCACGCCACCGTCACCGGCGGCTCCGGCATCTCCGTGTTTCCCTCCGTCGACGCCATCGAGGAATTCAAGGTCATGGGCTCCAACTATCCGGCCGAGTTCGGCCGCAGCCAGGGCAACGTCCTCAACGTCATCTTCAAGTCCGGCACCAACCAGATCCACGGCAGCGCCTACGAGTTCCTCCGCAACTCCGTCCTCGACTCCAACAACTTCTTCGACAATAGAATCGGCCGCAAGCTCTCCAGCTTCAAGCGCAGCCAGTTCGGCGGCACCATCAGCGGCCCCATCAAATCCGACAAGACCTTTTTCATGGGCGCCTATGAAGGTCTCCGCTCCAACAACTTCGCCAACCGCGTCTTCACCGTCCCCACCGAGCTCGAGCGCCGTGGCGACTTCACCCGCACCTTCGCCGCCAACGGCCAGCAGATCCGCGTCTTCGACCCCTTCTCCACCCGCCCCAATCCCGCCGGCGGCTTCATTCGCGACCAGTTCCCGAACAATACCATTCCCGCCTCCCGCTTTGATCCGGTCGCCGTCAACGTCATCAAGTTCTATCCGCAGTCCAACACCGTCGGCAATCCGGTCACCAACCAGAACAACTACTCCCGGAGCGGAACCGCCCGCCAAAACCTCGATCAGTTCGACGTCCGCGCCGATCACAACATCAGCCCCACCCAGAAGTTCTTCGCCCGCTACTCGCACCGCACCTATGAGAACGACCCGCTCATCAGTTTTCCACAGGATCTCACCGTCGCCGAAGGCCGTGTCATCGAGCAGGACCGCGTCCGCGGCGCCGTAGCCGATTACACCAACACCCTCTCGCCGAACACCATCCTCACCGTGCGCCTCGGC
>Ga0194128_10000116_pt1 | contig 136115 bp, 149 predicted proteins | sample TA2KigCa65mmetaG_FD_148650 | JGI IMG/M metagenome (GOLD analysis project Ga0194128, IMG submission 148650) | Freshwater microbial communities from Lake Tanganyika, Tanzania - TA2015037 Kigoma Deep Cast 65m | ecosystem: Environmental > Aquatic > Freshwater > Lake | place: Tanzania: Lake...
CCAGCGGCGGAATGGCCGACCGAGCGACCGGCAACGAGTCAGGCGAGGTCGGCGAGGAGATGACCTTCAAGTCGAAGGCATCCAGCTGGCATTTCCCATTGAGCGGGCTATTCTGCCGTCAATCGGGGGCGAATGGGCCGCCTATCTGGGAAATGTCGGGTAAAGAGACCGTCGCGCTATCGGCAGCCGCATCCTCCTGCCCAGGCCGCGCTGGCTGTCCTGGCTGCCGTCGCCTGTGCCGTGGTCGGGCTGGCGCTCGCTCCCATCGGCCTCCTCCTCACACCCTGATCCTCAACCACCGGAAGCAACCATGAGCGACCTCGACCTCTGCTATCTACCTGCCGCCCAGGCCCTTGCCGCCTTCCGCGCGCGCAGGCTTTCGCCGCTTGAGCTTCTCGAAGCCCAGATTGCGCGTGCCGAGGCCGTGGAGCCCCGTATCAACGCCCTGGCGTATACCTTCTTCGACGAGGCCCGTGCCGCCGCGCGCAGGGCCGAGGCGCGCTACATCAACACCGATGGCCGGCCCCGCCGGCTGGAGGGCCTGACCCTGGCAGTCAAGGAAGACACCGCCGTCAAGGGTAGGCCCCGCACCTTCGGCTCGCTCGTCTTTGCCGCCAACATCGCCGACCATACCGACCCCTCGGTCGAGCGGCTGGTGCGCGCTGGCGCCTTCGTCCATGCCCTGACCACCTGTCCGGAGTTCGCCTGGCCATGGACCTGCACCTCCCGCCTCCATGGTGTCACCCGCAACCCCTGGAACGCCGCCATCACCAGCGGCGCCTCCTCGGGCGGGGCGGCTGCGGCGGTCGCCTCGGGCACCACGACGCTGGCGACCGGCACGGACAGCGCGGGATCAATCCGCATGCCGGCCGCGATGTGCGGCATCGCCGGCTACAAGCCGCCCTACGGGCGCAACCCCACCAGCCCCGACTTCGCCATGGACATGTTCTGCCACATCGGCCCGATGACCCGCACGGCAGCCGACGCGGCGCTGATGCAGAACGTCATGTCAGGCCTCCATGCACGCGACCACGCGACCATGCCCCAGCACATGCGCATTCCCCCGACCCTGCCGGACGTGAAGGGCATGAAGATCGCCTGGTCGATGGACCTGGGCATCTATGCCATCTCGCAGGCGGTTCAGGCCAACACCCGCGCGGCCATCGCAAGGCTCCAGGGGGCCGGTGCCATTGTCAGCGAGATCGCCACGCCCTGGGCCGATGCGGTCTATCGCACGGCGGGCAGATGGGGCGACATGATCTACGCCGACGAATTCCGCGATGCGGCCGACAACCAACCCGATCTCGTCTGCGACTACACCCGGTTCTTTGCCGATCAGACCGCCGGCGTCACGCCGCGCATGTTCCACGAGGCGATGAAGGCTTACGGCGCGGCATGGGCTGAGTTCGGCCCGGAGCTCGCCCGCCACGACGCCTTCCTCTGCCCGACCGTGGGCACCACCACTATCGGCGCCGATTGCCGCGACTGGGAGTACCCGGTCGCGGTCGACGGCCGGCAGGTTTCAGTGCAGAAGGTCGTGTTGACCTTTCCATTCAACGTCTTCAGCCGTTGTCCGGCGCTGTCGGTGCCGTCCGGCATCGCCCCCGACGGCGTGCCGACCGGTCTGCAGATCGTCGGCAATCCCTTTGACGACAAGGCGGTCTTCCGGGTGGCAAAGGCGCTGGAGGACGGCATCTACAGCAAGGATGGCTTGCGCCCCCGCTGCCTCTAGTCAGCCTCGATGCAGGCCGCCAACGTTTGGAGGATATCGCTATTCAGACGTTTGCAGACCCTTGGGGCAGCGCGATGGACCACCCCTCGGGTGAATCGGATCGCGGCTCCCTGCGGCCCGGTTTCGACCGCCGCCTGAAGCTGGAGTCCCACGGATCTCGGGCCACCTCCGATGCTGGCCTGCTCGCTTATCGCGAACTTGATGACGGGAAACGGACCAATCAGCAGCCCCAAACGGCCGCTGGCGATGCTCGCAGCGGCGAGCGGCGTTCATCACTGCTGCTCACCGACCGCGCAGCTCCGCCAGGCGCGCGCGCGTGATTTCAGCAACCAGGGCGTAGCCCTCTTCCGTGAAATGCCCGCGGTACAGGCGGCGCGGGTCGGCGCGGTCATCGACCTGCGCCGCGACGTCGATCAACGGGATGCCGCGCTCACCCCACGTTCCCGCACCAACCTCACCGCCTCGAGCTTAAACTCACGGGTGAACTTCCTTCGCTGCATACTCTCCCCCGGTTCCAATAAACACCCTAGCTCGGCGTCGACGGAACCGGCAGCAGCTCGGAAACATCCCGCCCGCCGAAGCCGAGGCGCGCTACTATGCCCAGGCCGAGGTCATGGCCAGGGCCGCCTGACTCAAACCAAAACGCCTCCGGCAAACCCGGCGCGGTTCAACTGCCGCTACTGCGCCGCGGTCGCCTGCTTCAGGAACTCGATGACGTTGGCGATGTCCTCGGGCTTCTTCAGGCCGGGGAACGCCATCTTGTTGCCCGGCACGTAGGCCTTCGGGTCCGCCAGATAGGCGGCGATCGTCTCCTCGTCCCAGACGATGCCGGAGGCGACCATGGCCTCGGAGTACTTGAAGCCCTCCACCGTGCCCGCCGTGCGGCCGAACAGGCCGTGCATGTTCGGGCCGACCTTGTTCTTACCGCCGGCCTCGGTGGTGTGGCAGGCCTTGCACTTGTTGAACACCTTCTTGCCAGCCTCGGCGTCGCCTTGTGCGGCGGCCGCCGTGGCGAACCCGGCGACGGTGAGGGCGATGAGGCCGGCGATGAGACGCTTCATGGAGGGCTCCCAGGACTCGGAATGGGTCGAGACGGATATAGGTCGACGGCGGCGCGCCGGCAACGGGGCCGAGGCCAAGACTCAAGCCACCACGACCGTGGGGGACCCGGCCTTGACGTCGGTCAAGGCCGCCACCCGGTTGCGGCCGGCGTACTTGGCCCGGTACATGGCTGCATCCGCGCGGTCAAGCAGCGACTCCAGCATCGAATCGTCGTCACGCACCGCCAGACCGATGCTGACCGTGGCCGCGATGCGGTGGCCGGCGCAGATCAGGGGTCGTTCGGCGACCGCCCGGCGCAGCCGTTCGGCCACCTCGGGCGCCTCGCGCGCGTCGCACTCCACCAGGCCGACCACGAACTCCGCGCCGCCGAAGCGGCCGATCGGGTCCGCCGGGCGCAGCGACGTGGCCAGCGTGCCCGCCACGTGGCGCAGCACCGTGTCGCCGATGGCGTGGCCGTGCTGGTCGTTGATCGCCTTGAAGTGGTCGACGTCCACGAACAGGACCGCGAGCGGCCAGCCGAAGCGCCGGGCGCGCTCGAACTCCGCACCAAGCTCGTCACGCAGCGCCTGGCGCGAGCGCACGCCCGTGAGTGCGTCGATGCGCGGCTTCCTCGAGCCGGCGCCGCGCGTCTTCAAGCTCGCGCAGCAGCGCGTTCTGGTGCGCCAGGGCCGCGTGATGATACGCCTCGACCGCCAGCGCGCCATCGACCTGCAGGATCTTGACCAGCGTCACGTTGATGCGGAGCGCGGCGTCGGGGCCGTGGACCTTCACGACCGCGTCGGCGATCAGCCCGGTCAGGGTGGTCAGGGCCCCCAGGAACCAGAAGGGCGCCACGTCGACGCGGGCGTGCGCCCCGCCGATGCGCAGGCGCGATTGCCGGTAGCCCGGTTCGTCCAGCCCGTTGCCCAGCGCCAGCAGATAGCTGCGCTGGGTGATCTCGAGCCGCTGGCGGGTGCCGGGCCCGGCCAGCAGTTCCACCAGATGGGGGAACTCCGCCAGGCGGTCGTAGAAGGCGTCGACGATAGCGTCGATATGCACGGCGATAGCGCGGCGCATGGCCGGCAGGTTCGTTTTGTCGGCCGCGGTCCAGCCAACCAGGCGCAAGAGCTTGGGCAGGTCGGCCTCGCCGTTGGAGGCGGTCAGGTGAGCGTTCAAGGGTCGGGTCGCTGGTGGTTCTCGTTCACACTAGGCGGGGCGTCTTGACCAAACCTTGCTCGTGCCCTGGAATCCCGGCGGTTCCGGGCCTATAACCCCGGCCATGGGTGAACTGCCGTTCCTCAAGATGCACGGGTTGGGCAACGACGTGGTCATCGTCGATGCCCGCGTGCACGACGTGGCCATCGGGCATCGGCTCGCGCGCGCGCTGACCGACCGGCACCGGGGCATCGGCTGCGATCATCTGCTTCGGCTCGATCCGACCGAAGGGGCCGATGCCTTCATGCGCATCTGGAACAGCGACGGCAACGAGGTCGGCGCGTGCGGCAACGGCACGCGCTGCGCCGCGCGGTTCCTCATGGACCAGTCCGGCGCGAACGCCGTGGCCATCCGCACGAACGCCGGGGTGCTGGCGTGCACGGACGCCGGCGGCGGCCACGTCGCCGTCGACATGGGTTGGCCCCGGCTCGGCTGGCAGGACGTGCCCCTGGCGCGCGCCGTCGACACCCTGGCGCTCGACCTCGGGCGGCCCGATCTGGGGCCGGCCGTGGCGCACAGCATGGGCAACCCGCACGCCGTGTTCCTGGTGCCGGACGTGGACGCACTGGACGTCGCCACCATCGGGCCGGCGCTCGAGAACCATGCGATCTTCCCCGAGCGCGCAAACATCGGCTTCGCCACGGTGCGCGACCGCGCCCACATCCGGCTGCGCGTCTGGGAGCGCGGCGCCGGCCTGACCCAGGCGTGCGGCACCGGCGCCTGCGCCGCGCTGGTCGCGGCGCACCGGCGCGGCCTGACCGGCCGCCACGCGCGCCTGACCCTTGATGGCGGCGAGCTGGACATCACGTGGCGCGACGACGACCACGTGATCATGGCGGGGCCGGCCGCCTACGTGTTCACGGGCACGATCGACCCCGACCCTCTGGCATGACCGGCGTCGAGATCGTCTCGTTCGGCTGCCGGCTCAACGCGCTGGAAGCCGAGACCATGCGCGCACTGGCGCGCGACGGCGCGCTCGACGGCACGGTCGTGGTCAACACCTGCGCCGTCACCGCCGAGGCCGAGCGCCAGGGCCGCCAGACGATCCGCCGCCTGCGCCGCGAACGCGCGGACGCGCGCATCGTCGTGACCGGCTGCGCGGCGCAGATCGACCCGGCACGCTACGCCGCCATGCCCGAGGTCGACCATGTGATCGGCAACGACCACAAGCTGAGCCTGGACGGCCTGGGCACGGCCGAGCGGGTGCGCGTCAACGACGCCATGACACTGACCGAGACGGGGTCGCACCTGACCGCCGGCTTCGCCGAACGGGCGCGCGCCTTCGTCCAGGTGCAGAACGGCTGCGACCATCGCTGCACGTTCTGCGTCATCCCGTTCGGCCGCGGGCCCAGCCGCAGCGTGCCCGTCGGGGCCGTGGTCGAGGCCATCAAGGGCCTGGTCGCCCGCGGCATCCCCGAGATCGTGCTGACCGGCGTGGATATTACCGCCTACGGCCACGACCTGGCGGAGCGCCCGACACTGGGCGCCCTGGTTCGCGCGGTGCTCGACGGCGCGCCCGCGCTCGCGCGGCTGCGCCTGACCTCGCTCGACGGACCCGAGATCGGCGCGGACCTGATCGACCTGATCGCCAGCGAGCCGCGCCTGATGCCCCACGTGCACCTGAGCCTGCAGGCCGGCAACGACCTGATCCTCAAGCGCATGAAGCGGCGGCACGCCCGCGCGGATGCCGTGCGCCTGGCCGAGCGCCTGCGCCGCGCGCGCGGCGACGTGGCGCTGGGCGCCGACCTGATCGCCGGGTTCCCGACCGAGACGGAAGCGCAGTTCGCCGACACGCTGGCGCTGGTCGCGGATTGCGGCCTGGTCCACCTGCACGTGTTCCCCTATTCGGCCCGGCCCGGCACCGCCGCGGCGCGCATGCCGCAGGTCGACGTCGCCGTGCGGCGGGACCGCGCGGCACGCCTGCGCGCGGCCGGCGGGGCGGCGCTGGCGCGCTACGCCAAGGGCTTCGTCGGCGCGACCGTGCGCGCGCTGGTCGAGGACGGCGCGACCGCCCGCACCGATCACTACGTGAGCGCGACGCTGGAGCGGCTCGCGCCGCCGGGTACCGTCGTCACGCTTGCCGTGACCGGCGCGCACGACGGCCGGCTGATCGCCCGCGCCATCGGCTGATGACCGGCGTCGAGGGAACGGCCAAGCCGGGCCTGTTCGCGCGCCTGCGCCGTGGGCTCGCGCGCTCGTCCGAGCGGCTGGCCGGCGGGCTCGGCGCGCTGTTCACCGGGCGGCGGGTCGACGCGGCGACGCTGGCCGAGCTCGAGGAGCTGCTGATCGGCGCCGATCTGGGCGTCGGACCGGCGGCGCGGCTGACCGCGGCGCTGCGCGCCGAGACGTTGGACAAGGAAGCGACGGACGAGGACGCGCGGCGCCTCCTCGCCCGCCACGTGGCGGCGACGCTCGCGCCGGTCGCGCGGCCCTTCGCGGTCGACCGGACCAAGCGCCCGTTCGTCGTCCTGGTCATGGGCGTCAACGGCACGGGCAAGACCACGACCATCGGCAAGCTGGCCAAACGGCTGGCCGACGACGGGTTCAAGGTCATGCTGGCGGCCGGCGACACCTTCCGCGCCGCCGCCGTCGAGCAGCTCCAGGAATGGGGCCGGCGCACGGGCTGCGCGGTGGTCGCGCGCGCCCAGGGGACCGACCCGGCTGGGCTCGCCTTCGAGGCGATCGAGCGCGCCCACGCCGAGGGCGCCGACGTGCTGTTCATCGACACCGCCGGGCGCCTGCACAACCGCGCCGAGCTGATGGCCGAGCTGCAGAAGGTCGTTCGCGTCATCGGCAAGCACGACGCGACCGCGCCGCACGCCCGGCTGCTGGTGCTGGACGCCACCACCGGCCAGAACGCCCACCAGCAGGTCGAGACGTTCCGCGCCATGGTCGAGGTGACCGGGCTGGTGGTGACCAAGCTGGACGGCACCGCCAAAGGCGGCGTTCTGGTGGCGCTGGCCGACCGCTTCGGCCTGCCGGTGCACTTCATCGGCGTCGGCGAGGGCGTGGATGACCTGCGGCCGTTCGAGGCCGAGGCCTTCGCCCAGGCCCTGGTCGGGCTGGACAACAGCCGCTAGCCTTGAGCGCGTCACCGTCGCGGCACCCGCACGGGCTGGAGCACGAGCGCCATGCACGATCACCCGATCCTGACGTCCGCCGTCGTACGTGACGAGGGCGTTGCCTTGAGCTGGAGCGACGGGGCGAGCGCGCGCCGTCATGCCCTGTGGCTGCGCGACGTCTGTCCGTGCGCGGTGTGCGAGGATCCGCTCAGCAGCCAGCGCAACCACGATGCTGCCGACCTGCCGCCCGACCTGGCGGTGCGCCACGTCGCGGTCGGGAACGATGGCGCCCTGACCGTGACGTGGGACCCCGACGGCCATGTCAGCCGCTACGACGCGGCCTGGCTCGGCACCCATCTGCGCGGGCCTGTCCGCGCCGCGCCCCGGCTGTGGGGCCGTGACCTGGAAGGGCGCGTGCCACGCGCGGTGTGGGGCGCCGTGTCGACCGACAAGGCGGCGCTGCGCCGCTGGCTGGCCGACCTGCGCGACGTGGGCATCACCGTGCTGGAGGGAACACCCAGCGCCGACAGCCAAGTGGAGCGCGTCGCCGAGCTCTATGGCTACGTGCACGAAGGCAACGACGGCCGCCACTTTGAGGTACGCAGCCAGGCTCAGGCGATCAACTTCGCCTACACGCCCAAGACCCTGGCCGTGCACACCGACCGGCCCTTCGCCGATCCGGTGCCGGGCGTGCAGCTGCTGCACTGCCTGGTGCAGGGCGAGGACGGCGGCGAGAACATCCTGGTCGACGGCTTCGCCGTGGCCGAGGGTTTGCGCCGCGCCGAGCCCGCGGCGTTCGCGGCGCTGGCCCGCATTCCCGCCGAGTTCCGAAACCGCCACGGGACGGTCGATCTGCTGGCGCGGCGTCCGGTCATCCGCCTGGGTGCCGACGGCGGGATCGAGGCGATCCACGTCAATGACCGCTGCATGCGGCCGCCCGAGACCGACGACGCCGACATCGCCGCCTTCTACGGCGCGTACCGCGCCTTCGTCGCGCGCCTGCGCGCGCCCGAAGCGTGTATCACGGTCAAGCTCCGGGCCGGCGATACGCCGGTGTTCGACAACTGCCGGGTGCTGCACGGACGCGCCGGCTACGACGCCACGCGCGCGCACCGGCACCTGCAAGGGACCTACACCGACTGGTGCTACGTCGAAAGCACGCTGCGCCGTATCGACGCCGAGCTCGGCCCGGAGCCGGTCGCGGTTCAGTAGTCTCCGGTCTCGCCCGGCGGGTTGGTGCGCGTAGCACGTTCGCCGGCTTGGCGTTCGCGCCAGTGGTTGAGCGCCCAGCGCACCGACGGGAAGGCCAGATCGGGCCACGGGATCGTCTCCCACGCGGCGAAGCGCAACTCCAGCGTCTCGACACCTGGCGCGACGTCGGGCCGGGCCAGACGCGCCGCGAAGATCACCTGCACCTGGCTGATGCGCGGGATCGAGTAGACCGCCAGCATGCCGTCGAGCACGATCTCGGCGCCGGCCTCCTCGCGCGCCTCGCGCCGGGCTCCCTCGGCCGTCGACTCGCCGAGCTCCAGGTAGCCGGCCGGGATGGTCCAGAAGCCCTTGCGCGGGTCGATGGCGCGCCGGCACAGCAGCACGTTGCCCTCGTGCTCGACCACGGCGCCGACCACGACCTTGGGGTTGCTGTAGAGCACGAAGCCGCAACTGTCGCACACCAGACGTTCGCGGTTGTCGCCGTCGGGCACCTTGAGCGTCGTGGGGCCGCGCAGCTCCGTCTCCGCCATGGCCGCGCCTACTCGGCCGGCACCGGCACGGGCGCCGAGCGCGGGGCCGTGGCGCGCGGCAAACCCGCCGCCGTGACCGCCGCGATCGAGGCGAGCAGCGCGAGCCCGCCCAGGAGAGGCGCGAACGATCCGGTCCAGCTGTGCACGGCCGCGACCAGCGCGGTCGAGGCGGCCGCGACGCCCAACGCCAGGACGAACTTCGCGCCGAACGCGGTGGCGCGCCAGCGCGCCGGCGCGTAACGGGCGAGCAGCGCGTTCTCGCCCGGCGTGTTGCCGGTGTTGACGAACACCAGCGCCACCGCCACGGGCACGACGGCCGCGCCGCTGGCCAGGGCGAGACCCAGCAGCAGCGGCGCCTGGACCAGGAACGCCAGCAGGTAGACCTTGCGCAGGTCGAAGCGGTCGGCAAGCCAGCCGCCCAGGATCTGCGAGCCGATGGCGAACAGGAACACCAGTGACACGACGCCGCCGGTGACGCCGACACCGGTGCCGGCGCCGACCACGCGCTCCTCCACCAGCTTCGGCAGCGACCACTGCACCACCTGGTAGACGACGCCGGTGATGAGCATGGTGAGCGACAGCACCCAGAACGCGCGCACCATGTCGCTCCGGCTGGCCGGCGGCTCGGGTTTGCGATCGACGGCGGCGGCGGCGATGCGACCGCCGCGCACCAGGGCGAGGAACGCGACACCCGTGACGACGCACACCACGCCCGGCACGATGAACGCCGCGCGCCAGTCCACCAGCTCGGTCAGCGCCCCGGCGACCAACGCGGCGCCGGCCGTGCCCAGGTTGCCGAAGATGCCGTTGATGCCGAGCGCGCGGCCACGGTTGACCGCGTTGCGCACCAGCCAGGCGATGCCCACGGGGTGGTAGATCGAGGCGAAGAAGCCGATCGAGGCGAGCCCGAGCCCGAGCCCGAGAGGCGAGCTGGCCAGGCCCGTGAGTATCGCGGCGGCGCCGGTGCCCAGGAAGAAGATCGCCATCATGCCCTCGGCGCTCCAGCGATCGCCGAGCCAGCCGGCCGGCAGCGCCATGGCGCCGAACAAAACGTTGCCGGCCACCGCCAGCAGCAGCAGGTCGCCGTAGGCCATGGCGAAGACCGGCTCGAGCGCCAGCACCACCGTGGGGTAGAGCACCATGAAGAGGTGCGAATAGCTGTGCGCGACGCTCGAGAAACCGAGCGCGAGGCGGGGCGAGGCACGGGACGACATGGCCGAAGCATAGCGCCCCGCGCCTCGCCTTGTCGCGTTCGCCGGCGGAGCGTACGATATGGTCAACACCGAATGACCATGTGGAGGCAGCCATGCCCGAGGAGGTCAAGGTCGGCATCGCCGAGTTCAAGGCCAAGTGCGCGCGCATCGTCGATGACGTGGAAAAGCGCCGCATCCGTGTGACCGTGACCCGCCGGGGCAAGCCGGTGGCGCGCCTCGTCGAGATCAAGCCGAGGAAGGCAACCAGTCTTTATGGAGCGATGGCGGGGACCGTGACGATCCATGGCGACATCGTTTCTCCGGCGGAGCCCGACTGGAACGTGCTCAAGGACTGATCCTTGGTTGTCCTCGACACCTGCGCGTTCATCTGGCTTGTCAACCGGAACTCCATGAGCCCGCTCGCCATCCGTCGTATCGACGCGGCGAGCGCTTCGGGGAATGTGGTCATTCCCGCCGTCGCGCTGTTTGAAGTGGCCACGCTCTCGCACCGGGGGCGCATCGACCTGGAGGGTGGACTGGAGCGCTGGCTCGACCGGGCCACGGAACTCCATGGCGTGCGCGTCGAGCCCCTGTCGGGCGCTGTCGCCCTGGATGCGGCAGCGCTTCCCGGATTGACCCTCGGCGACCCGGCGGATCGATTTGTTATCGCGACCGCGCGGGTCCTGGACGCGCCAGTGGTGACGCGCGACAAGGCGATTCTCGCCTACGGCCGCACCGGCCACGTCGACGTTATCCGGTGCTGAGGGGCGGTCGGAGCGGGGACCGCCGTCGGCTATGGCGCGCCGGTGTAGCTGATGCGCCAGATGGTGCCGCCCTCGTCGTCGGCGACCAGCAGGCTGACGTCGCGCGCGATGGCCAAGCCGGCGGGCCGGCCCCAGACACGCGCCGTCGCCTCGCCCTCGTGCCAGAAGCCGACGGCGAAGTTCTCGTAGCTGCCGACCGGCCGGCCCGGAAGCGTACGCGCACGATCTTGTAGCCGGTGGGCTTGGCGCGGTTCCACGACCCGTGCAGGGCGACGAACGCATCGCCCCGGTAATCCGTCGGGAACTGAGCCGCGTCGTAGAACACGAGGCCCAGCGGCGCCGAATGGGATTCGAACAGCACGTCGGGCACCACCGTGGCGGCCACCAGGTCGGGGCTGCGGTCGCCGTAGTCCGGGTCCGGGTTCTCGCCGATGTAGGCGTATGGCCAACCGAAGAACTCACCCTCGCGCACGCGCGTCAGGAAGTCGGGCACTAGGCCGTCGCCCAGCCCGTCGCGTTCGTTGACGACCACATAGAGCTCGGCGGTATCCGGGTGGAAGGCGATGCCCACGGGGTTGCGCAGGCCGGCGGCGAAGGTGCGCTGACTTGAACCATCGGCCTCGAACACCTGGACGGTGGCGCGCGGCGCGTCCTCCTCGGCCACGTTGGCGCGCGAGCCGATGGCGACATAGAAGCGCCGGCCGTCCGGCGCAAAGACCAAGTTGCGCGTCCAGTGGCCGCGCGGCTCGCCGAAGGCGCCGGGCGCAGTCACCGCCTTGCGCGGGCCGCTGGGCGTGGTGTCGCCCGCCCGGTAGGGGAAGCGCCAGACGCCCATGACGTCGGCGACGTAGAGGAAGCCGTCGCGGATGGCGAGCCCGTGCGGCCCGGCCAGGTCGCCGGCGAATATGCGGATCAGGTCGGCGGTCCCGTCGCCGTCCTCGTCGCGCAGGACCGTGACGGTGCCGTCCTTGGCCTGGGCGAGCAGCACGTCTCCGTTGTCCGCCACGGTCATCCAGCGCGCGTGACCCAGGCCCTCGGCGAACAGGTTGGCGGCGAAGCCCGGCGGCAGGCGAAGGGCCGCGTCGGCGGGGCGCGCCATGGTCTGGGAGCCGTTGACGACGCTTTCGGTGGCGCCCGGCGGCGGCAGATCCGCCGGCGTCAGGTGAAAGACCTGGCCGACCTCCTGGTCCGTGCCCGGCGCGGCCGCCGCCGAGGCCGCGAGTACCAGGATGGCGGCCAGCCACCTCACGACCGCAGCCGGGGCATCACCTGGTGCGCGACCCAGTTGGCGACCTCGACCTCGCGCAACTTGGGGTTCATGACGTCCTCGTCGATGCCGAGCGACCAGGCCAGGTCGAACCGTGTGGGATCCTCGTGCAGAGCCTCGAGCCTGGCCACGTGCTCGCGCGCCTGCTCCTCGGTGCGGAAGAAGCCGAGCTGCATCAGTTTGGCGATGCGGCAATAGGTCAGCCGCGCCATCTCGTGCAGGTCGTACTCAGGGTGGTACTGCGGCGCCCAGAACGTGCCGTTGCCGTGGTTGACGCACACCGCCTGCACCGCCGAGAAGCCGTTGGAGGCCAGCGCCAGCGCGCCCGGCGGCAGGTGCGTGATCTCGTCGACGTGGCTGATGAAGGCGTCGAACACGCCGGGCTTGCCCACGTACATCGGGTGCGCGCGCCCTTCGGGCGTGAGCCGCACCTTGCGCGCGATGCCCATCTCGCGGCCCTTGGGGCTGGCGCGCACGATGCCACCGGCGGCGACCACGGCGACCTGCGCCGCCCAGCAACTGCCGAAGCTGGGCGTGCCGACGTGGAAGATCTCGCGCGCCAGCTCGATCTGGCGGCGCACGCGCGCATCCTTGTCGTCGTAGGCGGTCAGGTTGCAGCCGGTCCAGCACGCGCCGTCGTACTCGTCGAGCCCCACACCCTTGGGCAGCGCGGCGCCCGGATCGGACGGGTAGAGGATGTCGACGGCAGCGTTGGGCGCGTGGCGCCGCACCATGCGGGCGTAGAGCTCGCCGGCGACCGAGCAGCCGCCGGCGGCCAGTTCGTCGCGGCTCTCCTTGCCGTAGCCGTCGATGACCAGGAAGCGGGGCGAGGTGGCCATGAACCCTCCGATCAGGCGAGCCGGTCGATGATAGCGGGAAGATCGGCGTGACGCTCGCACACCGCGTCCGCCGTGGTGCCCTGGCGGTCGGCGGCGCGGGTCGCCACGAACAGCACCGCCTTCATGCCGAGCGCGTGCGGCCCCTTGATGTCGTTGTGCTCGCGGTCGCCGACATGGACCATCTCGTCGAGCCGCACGCCGAGCGCGCTGGCCACGTGGTTGAACATGTCCGGGTGCGGCTTGGAATGGCCGACCTCGTCGGAGAAGGCGAACGCCTGGAAGTGGCGCAGCACGCCGTGCGCCTCGAGCAGCTGGCGCAGCGCCCAGCCGGGGCTGACGATGGCGTCCGAGACGATGCACAGCCTGTAGCGCGCGGCGAGCGCGGCGAGCGCGGCGTCGATCCCCTCGATCAGGTCGGGGCGGATCGTCACCTCCATGGTCTGGTGCGCCTTGACCACGCCGTCCCACGCCGACCCGGTCAGGGTGCGGCCGAGGCCCTTGAGTAGGACGCCGAGGCGCTCCTTGATGGTCCAGGTGATGGCGTGCTCGCGCCACACCTTGTTGAATGCCGCGTCGGCCACGTCGTAGGCCAGGCTGACGGTCTCGAACGGGATGGGGCCCTGGGCGGCCAGCGCGCCGTGCACCAAGTGGCGGCGCTCGTCGCGCTTGGAGCGCAGGCCCCGGGCCTTGCGCTTGGGTTCGTCCGAATCGTCGTGGACGATGGTGTCCCACAGATCGAAGCTGATCGCCTTGATCGCCATGACCGGTCCCTGGTTGCGCCGGGCCGGCAGTGTTGCCAAGGGCCTGCTGCCGCGCAACGGGAAAATCTGGGAGAAAATCCTCTGCGGGGTGCTTGATTCGGCGGGTGCGGCGGGCGCACAAACGCGGCCATGGACCGCTGTCCCGACGACCTGGTCGCCTTCGCCCACCGCCTGGCCGACGCCGCCGCAGCCGTGCAACGCCGCTGGTACCGCCAGGACCCGCCGGTGACCATCAAACCGGACGGCAGCCCGGTGACCGTGGCCGACAAGGAGGCCGAACGGGCCTTGCGGGCGCTGCTGGCCGCGACCCACCCCGACCACGGCATCGTCGGCGAGGAGGAGCCACCCCATCGCGCCGACGCCGAATGGGTCTGGGTGTTCGACCCGATCGACGGCACCAAGGATTTCGTCGCCGGCAAGCCGGTGTTCGGCACCCTGATCGCCCTGGCGCACAACGGCCGGCCGGTGCTGGGCGTCATCGACCAGGCGATCGTGGGCGACCGCTGGGTCGGCGCCGACGGCCACGGCACGCGGCTGAACGGCGCGCCCGTTCGCGTGCGCGCCTGCGCGACAATCGCCGAGGCGATCGTCTCGACCAGCGGCCCGGGCGACTACGCCAAGGCGGTCGACGCCGAGCTCGCGCGCGTGCGCCGGGGCGCCCGCTGGCTGCGCTTCGGCGCCGATTGCGTCAACTACGGCCTGGTCGCCGCCGGCCTGATGGACGTGGTCGCCGACGCCGGGCTCGACGCCCACGATTTCGCGGCGCTGGACGCCGTGGTGCGCAACGCTGGCGGCCGCTTCTCCGACTGGTCCGGCAGGGCGATCACGTTGAAATCCGACGGGCGCGTGCTGGCCACGGGCGACGGGCGCGTCCACGCCGAGGCGCTGGCACGAATCGCCGACCGCGCCGGTTGAACAGTCCGGCACCGACCTGGGATACTGACGGCCACGTCGGCCACGGCCCAGGAGTGCCATGATCCGCCCGATCGCCGTCATCGTCGCCCTGGTCCTGGGCATGGACCACGCCCTGGCCGAGGACGCGGTGCCCGCCCACGGCTTCGCCATGCACGGCGACCTGAAGTACGGCGCGGACTTCGCGCACTTCGACTATACCGATCCGGCGGCGCCCAAGGGCGGTACCGTGCGCTTCGAGGCGATCGGCAGCTTCGACAACCTCAACCCCTACATCCTCAAGGGCGAGGCGGCGGCCGGCGTCGAGACCCTGTCCGAGACGCTGCTGGTTTCCTCGGCCGACGAGGCGTTCTCGGAGTACGGCCTGATCGCCGAAACCATCGAGGTGCCCGAGGATCGCTCGTGGGTCGCGTTCACCCTCAGGCCCGAGGCGCGCTGGCACGACGGCCAGCCGATCACCGTGGACGACGTGATCTTTAGCCTGGAGACCCTGCGCACCCTGGGCCACCCGTTCTACCAGTTCTATTACCGGGACGTGGTGGGCGCCGAGGCGGCGGGCGAGCGACGCGTCAAGTTCACCTTCGCCGCGGGCACCAACCGGGAACTGCCGCTGATCGTCGGCCAGATGCCGATCCTGCCCAAGCATTACTGGGAGGGCCGGGCGTTCGACGCCACGACGCTGGATGCGCCGCTGGACAGCGGACCCTACCGGGTTGCCGCGATCGACCCCGGCCGGTCGATCACGTACGAGCGCGTGGCGGACTACTGGGGCGCGGCCCTGCCCGTGAACGTGGGGCGGCACAACTTCGACGTGATCCGCTACGACTACTACCGGGACCTCAACGTGGCGCGCCAGGCGTTCAAGGCGCACCAGACCGACCTGCGCGCCGAGAACACCGCCAAGGAATGGGCGACCGGCTACGAGGGCCCGGCGCTGGACGCCGGCCTGATCATCAAGAACCAGATCGAGACCCTGGTGCCCCAGGGCATGCAGGGCTTCGTGTTCAACCTGCGCCGCCCCATGTTCCAGGACCGGCGGGTGCGCCAGGCCCTGATCCTGGCGTTCGACTTCGAATGGTCGAACAAGAACCTGTTCTTCGACGCCTACCAGCGCACCAGCAGCTATTTCGCCGGGTCGAACCTGGCGGCCGAGGGCGAGCCCGGCGCGGCCGAGCTCGCGCTGCTGGAGCCGTTCCGCGCCGAGCTGCCGCCCGAGGTGTTCGGCCCGGCGTACGTGGCACCCGCGAGCGATGGCTCGGGCAGCGATCGACGCGCCCTGCGCGAAGCGCTGCGCCTGCTGGAGGAAGCCGGCTGGACCACTCGCGACGGCCAGCTGGTCGGCCCCGACGGCGCGCCTATGACGATCGAGTTCCTGATCGACCAGCCGGCGTTCGAGCGGGTCGTCGCCGCCTACGTCAAGAACCTCGAGAAGCTGGGCATCGCCACGACCATCCGTCAGGTCGACCCGGCCCAGTACGAGGCGCGCACCGAGACCTTCGACTTCGACATGATCACCCACCGCTGGGGCCAATCGCCCTCGCCGGGCAACGAGCAGCGCAACATGTGGTCGAGCGCCGTGGCCGATACGCCGGGCAGCCAGAACTTCGCCGGCATCCGGAGTCCGGCCGTGGACGCCCTGGTCGAGGCGCTGATCGCGGCCCCGGACCGCGCGGCGCTGGAAACCGCGTGCCGCGCGCTCGACCGCGTGCTGACCTGGGGCTTCTACGTGGTGCCCCACTGGCACCTGGGCGCGACGCGGCTGGCTTACTGGGACGTGTTCGGCCGGCCCGCGGTCGATCCGGCCTACGGCGTGGACTTGCAGGCGTGGTGGATCGACCCCGACAAGGCCGCGACCATCGACCAGCGCTCCAAGGGCGTGTTCGAATGACGGCGCGCGGGATCGCGCCGATCGCCCTTCGTGGTCCGCTGCGCGGCCGCCTCAGGACAGGCGGTTTGTAGTGGGGGAGCTAAGAATCCCGTTCGTGGTGAGGAGCACACGCCCGGCGCGCGCCACGAACCACGACCCCAGCGTGCCCCCTTCGGCCGTCTGATCCGCCTTGCTCGCCTACATCGTCCGCCGCCTGCTGCTGATCGTGCCGACGCTGTTCGGCGTCATGATCATCAACTTCGCGGTGGTCCAGGTGGTGCCCGGCGGACCCGTCGAGCAGCTGATCGCCGAGATCCAGGGAACGGCGGCGTCGGCCACGGCACGCGTCGCGGGTGGCGGCGGCGAGATCGCGGCCGGCGGCGGCGGCGGCGGCACCGGCTATCGCGGCGCCCAGGGCCTGGACCCGGCGTTCATCGCCCAACTCGAGCGCACCTTCGGCCTGGACAAGCCGGCGCACGAACGCTTTCTGCTGATGATGCGCCGCTACCTGACGTTCGACTTCGGCGAGAGCTATTTCCAGAACCGATCCGTGGTCGACATCGTGCTGTCGAAGATGCCGGTGTCGATCTCGCTGGGCCTGTGGACCACGCTGCTGGTCTACCTGATCGCGATCCCGCTGGGTATCGGCAAGGCGGTACGCGACGGCTCGCCCTTCGACGTCTGGACCAGCGTGATCATCGTCGTCGGCCAGGCGATCCCGTCGTTCCTGTTCGCCATTCTGCTGGTGGTGCTGTTCGCCGGCGGCAGCTACGTGCAGTGGTTCCCGCTGCGCGGGCTCGCCTCGCCCGGCATCGAGGCGCTGCCCTGGTGGGATCAGGCGATTGATTACGTCTGGCACCTGGCGCTACCGCTGACCGCGCTGCTGGTGGGGAGCTTCGCCACCCTGACCATGCTGACCAAGAACTCGTTCCTCGAGGAGATCAACAAGCTTTACGTGACGACCGCGCGCGCCAAGGGCCTGGGCGAACGGCGCGTGCTGTACGGCCACGTGTTCCGCAACGCCATGCTGATCGTCATCGCCGGCTTCCCGAGCCTGATCGTCAGCGTGCTGTTCACCGGCGCGCTGACCATCGAGATCATCTTCTCGCTCGACGGACTGGGCCTGCTCGGCTTCGAGTCCGCGATCCGGCGCGACTATCCCATCATGTTCGCGACGCTCTACTTCTTCACGCTGCTCGGCCTGGTGCTGCGCCTAGTCGGCGACTTGGTCTACGTCGCCGTCGACCCGCGCATCGACTTCGAGCGGCGGGGCGGCTGAGGCATGGCGCGCGTGCTCGGCCTCAGGGTGACGCCGCTGACGCGAAGGCGCTACGAGAACTTCCGCGCCAACCGGCGCGCGTCGGTCTCGCTCATCGTCTTCGCCGTGTTGTTCGGCGTGGCACTGCTAGCCGAGCTGGTGGCCAACGACCGGCCGCTACTGTTGGCCTTCGACGGCGGGCTCTACGTGCCGGTGCTGCGCGCCTACCCCGAGACCACGTTCGGCGGGGACTTTCCGACCGAGGCCGACTACCGCGACCCCTTCGTGATCGAGCTGATCGAGGCCAAGGGCTGGATGGTCTGGCCGCTGATTCCCTACAGCTACGACACCATCAACTACGACCTACCGCAGCCTGCGCCCTCGCCGCCCAGCGCCGAGAACTGGCTGGGCACCGATGACCAGGGGCGCGACGTTCTGGCGCGCAGCATCTACGGCTTCCGCATCTCGGTGGTGTTCGGCTTCGCGCTGACGCTGCTCTCCAGTGCCGTGGGCGTGGCCATCGGCGCGGTCCAGGGGTACTTCGGCGGCACGGTCGACCTGTTGACCCAGCGCTTCGTCGAGATCTGGAACAACTTGCCGTTCCTCTACCTGCTGATCATCCTGAACAGCGTGCTGGTGCCCAGCTTCTGGACGCTGCTGGCGCTGATGTTGCTGTTCAGCTGGACGGCACTGGAGAGCGTGGTGCGCGCCGAGTTCCTGCGCGGGCGGAACTTCGACTATGTGCGCGCGGCGCGCGCCATGGGTGTCGCGGACACCGCCATCATGGTGCGCCACGTGCTGCCCAACGCCATGGTCGCGACCCTGACCTTTCTGCCCTTCATCCTGGGCGGCGCGGTGACCGTGCTGACCTCGCTCGATTTCCTGGGCTTCGGCCTGCCGCCGGGGTCGCCGTCGCTGGGCGAACTCCTGAACCAGGGCAAGAACAACCTGCAGGCGCCGTGGCTCGGCTTCACCGGGTTCACGGTGATCGCCCTGATGCTGAGCCTCTTGGTGTTCGTGGGCGAGGGCGTGCGCGACGCCTTCGACCCGCGGAAATTGCCCAATTGAGGCGACCATGAGCCTGCTCGAGGTCCGCGACCTGGCCGTCCGCTTCACCGTGGAGGGGCGCGCGTTCGACGCGGTCAAGGGTGCCACGTTCGATCTGGATCGCGGCGAGACCCTGGCGGTGGTCGGCGAGAGCGGCTCGGGCAAATCGGTCACGGCGCTCTCGATCCTGCAACTGCTGCCCTACCCCGCCGCCAGCCACCCCGGCGGCAGCATCCGCTTCGACGGCCAGGAGCTGATGGGCGCGCCGGAGCGCACCCTGCGCGCCGTGCGCGGCAACCGCATCGGCATGGTGTTCCAGGAACCCATGACGTCGCTCAACCCGCTGCACACGGTCGAGCGCCAGATCGGCGAGGTGCTGCTGCTGCATCGCGGGCTCGGCCGGGCGGCGGCGCGCGCGCGCATCCTGGAGCTTCTGCGCCTGGTACGCCTGGACAACGCCGAGGCACGCCTCGGCGCCTACCCGCACCAGCTGTCGGGCGGCCAGCGCCAGCGCGTCATGATTGCCATGGCGTTGGCCAACGAGCCAAACATCCTGATCGCCGACGAGCCGACCACGGCGTTGGACGTGACCATCCAGGCGCAGATCCTGAAACTTCTGCGAGACCTGCAACGCCGGCTGGGCATGGCGCTGCTGCTGATCAGCCACGACCTGACCATCGTGCGCAAGGTGGCGGACCGCGTGCTGGTGATGCAGGGCGGCACGATCGTGGAGCAGGGCCCGGTCGCGGACGTGTTCGAGGGACCGCGCCACAACTACACCCGCCATCTGCTGGACGCCGAGCCGAAGGGGCGCCCGGTGCCGGCCGACGCCACGGCGCCGGCGCTGATGACTTGCCAGGCGTTGAAGGTCCACTTCCCGATCCGGCGCGGCGTGTTCGGCCGCCCGTCCGGCTGGATCAAGGCGGTCGACGGCGTTTCGGTCGCGGTGCGCGATGGCCAGACGCTGGGTGTCGTCGGCGAATCGGGCTCGGGCAAGACGACGCTGGGCCTGGCGCTGTTGCGCCTAGTGCCGAGCCAGGGCGCCATCACGTTCGCCGGGCACGACCTGCGCGCCCAGGGCGCGCGCGACCTACGCGCCTTGCGCCGCTCCATGCAGATCGTGTTCCAGGACCCGTTCAGCGCGCTCTCGCCCCGCCTGTCGGTGGGCGAGATCGTCGGCGAGGGGCTGGCCGTGCATCGGCGCAACGCCACGGCCGCCGAACGCCGGCGCATGGTCGAGCGCGCGCTGGCCGAGGTGGGGCTGGAGACCGCCATGCGGGACCGCTACCCGCACGAGTTCTCGGGCGGCCAGCGCCAGCGCATCGCCATCGCCCGCGCGCTGGTGCTGGAGCCGCGCTTCCTGGTGCTGGACGAGCCGACCTCGGCGCTCGACATGTCCGTGCAGGCGCAGATCGTCGACCTCCTGCGCGACCTGCAGCAGCGCCATCGCCTGGCCTACCTGTTCATCAGCCACGACCTGCGCGTGGTGCACGCGCTGGCCCATGACGTGATCGTGCTGAAGGACGGCGTGGTGGTCGAGCATGGGCCGGCCGAGCGGGTGTTCGACCGGCCCGAGACCGACTACACCCGCGCCCTGATGGCCGCCGCCTTCGCCATTGAGGCGGTCGAGACCGCCGCGGTCCGCCAGTAGGCGGCGCGCGCACGCCCGATCGCGGGGATCATGACACCATTCCACGCGAGCGGCCGCCGCTTTAGCCTAGCCGTGACGACACAAGGCTGACGCCGGGATGAAGTCGAAGCCGATCCACGAACGCAGCAGCCATCACGGCGCGCCGGTGACCGCGGCCGACATGTTCCGCACCGTCGCCGACTACACGTACGACTAGGAGTCGTGGATCGGGCCGGACGGTCGCCGAACGCCAAGCCGGCGGCCTTGAGCGACGCCTGGGGACGGTTGGACACGCCCATCTTGTCGAAAATCACTTTGATGTGCGCCTTGACCGTGCTTTCCAGCACGTCGAGCTGGCGCGCGATCTCCTTGTTGGGGTGGCCCTTGGTCATGAGCTCCAGCACTTGGCGCTGGCGCGGGCTGAGGCTGGCGACGGGGCCGTTCGCGGTCAGGCCCGCGCCGGTCCAGCGGTCGCGCAACACGCGGGCCGGAACGTAGGTCTCGCCCGCGAGCAAGAGGGAAATCGCGTGGCGCAGCGTCGCGTCGTTGCACGACTTGTGGATGTAGCCCGCCGCGCATTGGCGAAGCCTCGGCGACCACGTCGGCGTCGTCGGTCGCCGAGAGGATGGCGACGGGTACGCCTGGCGCCCGCGCCCTAATGCGTCCGAGGCCCGCCCAACCCTCCATGCCGGGCATGGCCAGATCGAGCAGGATCACGTCGAATCGTTCACCGAGGCTCGCCTCGGCCTCGGCGGCGTCGCGCGCCTCGACCACCGCGACGCCGTCGAACAGGTTCGGGAGCACCAGCGCGATGCCCTGGCGGAACAGCGTGTGGCCGTCGGCCACGAGAATGCACATGGCTAACCCGTCAGTGTGATCGTGGCCCAAGTTTAGAACGCGGCGCGGCGAAGGGAAACAGAGGCGCTGGCCGCCGGCCCCGCCTTACATCGCCCGCTGCCACGGCCTATAAGGTGCGCCGCTGATGCGTGGTACCGTGGGCCGCGCCGGGGAGGTTCATGGCACTCGTCTACATCAGCCCGTGGTCGGACGCGAACCTGTGGCGGCAGCAGGTGGCGCGGCACCTGCCGGGCGAGGAGCTGCGCGTGTGGCCCGACGTGGGCGATGCGCGCGCGATCGACGTCGCCCTGGTGTGGAAGCCGCCGCACGGCGCGCTGGCCACCCTGCCGAACCTGAAGCTGATCGCCAACCTGGGCGCCGGCGTCGAACACCTGATGGCCGACCCGGCGCTGCCCCGCCACGTACCCATGACGCGGCTGGTGCACCCGCTGATGACCGAGCAGATGAGCGAGTACTGCGCGCTGGGCGTCATGATGGGCCTGCGCCGGGTGGCGGAGTACATGGCGTCCCAGCGTGCCGGCCAATGGGTCGCGCGCGAGGCGGACGTGGCGCCGCCATCGCAACGCGCGGTGGGCGTGCTCGGCCTGGGCGAGCTCGGCGGCGACACGGCGCGCAAGCTGGCGGCGCTGGGTTACCAAGTGCACGGCTGGAGCCGCAGCCCGCGCGACCTGCCCGGGATCGCCTGCCATCATGGTCGCGACGGGCTCGACGCGATGCTCGGCGCGTGCGACGCCGTGGTCTGCCTGCTGCCGCTGACAACCGCGACGCGCGGCATCATCGACCGCCGGTTCCTGGGTCGACTCAAGCCCGGCGCCATCCTGGTCAACGCCGCGCGCGGCGCCCACGTGGTGGATGACGACCTGCTGGCCGCGCTGGACGACGGGCGGGTCGGCTTCGCCCTGCTCGACGTGTTCTACGACGAGCCGCTGCCGGCCGGCCATCGCTACTGGAGCCACCCGCGCGTGATGATCACGCCGCACATCGCGGCGCTGACCCTGCCCGTCATGGCCGACGTGATCCTGGCCAACGTCAAGCGGCTGCGCGCCGGCCAGCCGCTGGTCGACCAGGTCGATCCCACGCGCGGGTACTGACGAGCTTCGCCGCGATCAGTACAGCCGGCCGCCGTTGGGCACCGGGCGTTCCAGCGAGGCGAGCACCACTTCGCCCCGTTCGTCGGGCAGGCCGAGCACCAGGACCTCGGACAGGAACAGGCTGATCTGACGCGGCGGGAAGTTGACCACCGCCAGCACCTGGCGCCCGACCAGATCCTCGGCGCGGTAGTTGGTGGTCAACTGGGCCGAGGAGCGGCGGGTACCGATCGCCGGGCCGAAGTCGACGGTCAGCTTGTAGGCGGGCTTGCGCGCCTCGGGGAACGGTTCCACGGCGAGGACGGTGCCGACCCGGACGTCGACCTTTTGGAAATCGCCGAGGCCGATGGTCGCCGCAGGAACCGTCATGGATCAGGCCACGGCCGCGTCGCCGCGCGCCGCGCGTCGGCCGAACCCGGCGCACCAGCCTTCGAGGGTCTCGCCCCGGCGCAGCAGCCGGTCGAGCGCCGCCATGGTCGGCGCATGGTCCTCGGTCTCGTCGCGCAGCCAGGTGCGCAGCACGGTCGCCCAGCCGAGCGTCAGCGCCTTGACGCGCAGCCGGCCCCGGCAGCCGGACGTGGCGATGCCGGCGGCCTCGAGCATCCAGCACATGGAGCGAGCGAGGCGGCAGGCGCCGCAGGCGAGCGCCAGCGGGTCGGCCGCGCCGGCGGCGGCGAGCGCGCGCACCGCGTCCTTGTGCGGCTTGAGTGCGTCGAAGCGGCGCATGAGCACGTCGAACAGCCGGTCGCGCGCCGGCTCGGTGCCCAGGTCCGCGCCCGTGCCGCCGAGCACCGCGTCGTCGACGCGGTCGGCGAAGCCGCCGAGGATCGCCGCCTTGGAACCGAAATGGCGGTGCGCGTGGGCGAGCGTCACGCCCGCTTCGGCCGCGATGTCGGCGAGCGTCGTGTCGTTCCAGCCCTGGCGCGCGGCCAAAATCAGCGCCGCGTCGATGATCGCGTCGCGCGGGTCCCTGGGCGGTGCCTTGGTCTTCCGGGGGCGGGGCATGGTGGGGTCCTCCCGCCGCCATGGTAGGTCAGGCCTTCGGCCTTGGGAACCCCTACTCGGCCAATTCGCGGCCGCGCCGCGTGGCGGCGGCGAGCGCGCGGTCGAACAGCGGCTGCAGGCCGTCCTCGGCCATCAAGATCTTGATCGCCTCGATCGTGGTACCGCCCGGGCTCGTGACGTTGCGCCGCAACTGCTCGGCTGGCTCCTCCGACCGGTAGGCGAGCTCGCCCGCGCCGGTGACCGTGACGCGCGCCAGCCGGCGCGCCATGTCGGGCGGCAGCCCGACCTTCTCGCCGGCGGCGGCCAGCGTGTCGATCAGCAGAAAGACGTACGCCGGCCCGCCGCCCGACAGCGCCGTGACCGGGTCGATCAGGGACTCGTCCTCGGTCCAGATCACCTCGCCCACGGCGCCCAGAAGCTCGGCCGCCAGCGCCCGCATGGCCGGCGTGACCGCGGCGTTGGCCACCGCGACCGTGATGCCGCGGCCGACCGCCGCCGGCGTGTTGGGCATGGCGCGCACGATCGGCGCGCCCGCGCCCAGCAGTCGGCCGATGGCCGCGATGGTGCGCCCCGCCGCGATCGAGAGAACCAGCGTGCCGGGCCGCGCGAAGGCGCGGTAGGCCGGCACCGCATCGGCCATGCGCTGCGGCTTGACAGCGATCAGGACGACCGAGGGATCGAGCCCGGGCTCGAGCGCGTCGGGCGTCGCTACGATAGCGACGCCGTGCCGGGCCGCGACCGCGCGCGCGAGATCCGCGTCGGGCTCGACCACGCGCACGTCGCCGGGCGCCAGCCCCCGCGCCAGCCAGCCGGCCAGCAGCGCCCCGCCCATCTTGCCGCAGCCGATCAGGACAATCGGCCGCTCGACCCGCATCACGCTTCGCCCTGCGGATCGAGCAGCGCCATCTGCATGGCCTCGTCGGGGCGCTTGCCGCCCCAGATGACGTACTGGAACGCCGGGTAGTAGCGTTCGCATTCGCTGATCGCGATGTCGATCAGATCCTCGACCTGCTCGGGCACCAGCGCCGCGCCGCCGGACAGCAGCATGCCGTGGCGGAACATGGGCGAGGAGTCCTCGGCCCACACGTCGAAGTGGCCGACCCACATGCGCTCGTTGATCAGCGCCAGGAGGGCGCTGACCGGGGCGCGGCACGGCTTGGGCAGCTTCATGTCGAAGGCGCAGCTGAACAGCAGCGCGTCGATCTCGGGCTCCCAAGCGAACCACAGCCGGTAGACGCACCAGCGGCCGTCGACCGAGGCGACAATCTCGTCCTCGGCCGGGCGCTCGTAGGGATGGGAGCAAGCGGCGACGTACTGTTCGACCGTATCCAGGGGATGGGATCGGTCGAGCCGGTGTTCCTGGTCGACGAAAGCCATCGTACCTCCGCCATGAACGCGGTCGGCGGACCTACATCTTGTGGTCCGTGTCAGAAACTAACGCAACAGATCGGGAAGTGCCAGAGCCGGACGAGATGTCTGTCAACGGTCGCGCAAGGGTCGGCGGGTTGAGGAACCCGGCGCGCGCTTGGGCTGCGCCGTGCCCTGCTCGCGCAGGTGCGCGATCTCGGCTTCGAGCGCCGCGATGCGCGCGGCCTGGGCCTCGCCGTCGGCGCGCGCCGCGGCGGCCATGGCCTTGACCGCGTCGAACTCGTCGCGCCGAACCAGGTTCATGCCCGCCAGCACGGATTCGAAGCGCTGGCGGAACCGGGCCTCGATCTCCTCGCGCACGGCGCCGGCCGAGCTGAACGCGCCGCTCGCCAGCTTGGCGAGATCGTCGAGGAACCGGTTGTCGGTCTGCATGGCGTGGCCCTTCGCGGCGGAAGCCGACGCTCTATATGGCGAGCGGGGCGCCACCCTACAACCCCGCCGCCTAGGTCCTGCCGTAGGTCGCCTTGACGGTCCCGGCGCGGCCGTGGGTCGCCGTGACGCAGGCGAGCGAGCCATTCGCGTCCAGGTGCGCCACCAGCACCTCGTGATCGAAGCCGGGTAGACCCCAGGCGGCGCCGAAGCGCGGGCCCTGCGCGAGCCCGACGCCCTGGTAGAGCACCTCGCCGGCCTTAGCCCAGGAGAACAGGTAGCGCTGGTCGTGGCGCGCGATGGTGGCCGTGATGGCGTCGTGGCGTTCGCCGCTCTTGGACTCGTAGCCGACCTGGAAGCTGCCTTCGAGACCCTGGCGCGGCGCGCCGGCCGACATGGCGGCGGTCGGGCTGCCGGCGTCGCGCGGGTGGTAGAACCGGGTCGGCCATTCGCCGGTCGGCGTCGGCTGGTAGACAATCACGCCACTGCGCGAATCGAACTCGGCCGCCGTGCCGCTGGCACGGCCGCCTTCGGCGTCCGCCGGCGTGCGGCAGCCGTAAATCCAAGATTCCTCGGCCAAGCCGCAGCCGGAGCGCGCCGCGCCCGCGCGATCGTGCCAGGTCAGGTGCCAGGCGTCGCCGACCCGCGCGATGTCCAGCGTCGGGAACGGCGCGGCCGGGTTCGCGTCACGCCAGCTACCTTCAAACATGGCTCTCTCCCTTGCCCTACCCGCGGCCGAGGTCGGCCAACACCCGGTGGGCGGCATTGTGCCCGGCGCGCCGCTGACGCCACCGCCCGGGTGTGCGCCCGTGCCACACAGGTAGAGGCCGGGCACGGGCGTAACGTAGCGCGCGGCGCGCGGGTGCGGCCGGAGCGAAAACACTTGATCGGGATCGAGGCGGCCGTGGTAGACGTCGCCGCCGGTCAGGCCGTAGGTGCGTTCCAAATCCATCGGCGACAGCGCCAGGCGCCCGACGATCAGGGATTTCAGGTTCGGGATAAAGCGGGTCATGCGCTCGACCAGCAGGTCGGCGACGGAACCACGCATATCGTCCCACGACCGGCCGCGCGACAGCCGATAGGGAAAGTGTTGGGCCAGGATGCTCAGGATGTGGCAGCCGGGCGGCGCCAGGCTGTCGTCCGAGGCGGTCGGGATCTGCGCGTCGATGATCGGTTCGTCGGGGATCTCGCCGGCGGCGCCCGCGCGGTCGAGATGTTCGTGCGCCTGCAACTCCCCGAATCCGAACGGTTCGGCGAGCGCTACCCGCATCAGGTCTCGGGCGGCCAGCTGCAGCGTGCCATGGCGGCCATGGTGATGTCGTGCCGGCCGAAGCTGATCGTGTTCGACGAACCGACCACAGCGCTGGACGTGACGACCCAGATCGAGGTGCTGGGTGCGATCAAGGAGCTGATCCGCGATTTCGGCACCGCCGCCGTCTACATCTCCCACGACCTAGCCATCGTGTGGAACATCGCCGACGACGTGATCGTCATGCGCCACGGCAAGGTGGTCGATAGCGGCCCAAAGCGGCGCATCTTCGCGCCGCCGCACGATCCCTACACCGAGCTGCTGCTGACCTCGGCGCCCGAGATGCGCATGACCTGGCTCAACGAACTCCTCGAGACGCGGCGCGCCCGCGCCCGTGTGGCCTGACCGGCGCGGCCGCTTGTCGGCGCCCCTTCGGCGCCGGTAGGGTATAGCGCCGTGCGCAGGATCGTGGTCGTCACCGGCGGGGCCGGGTTCATCGGATCGAACGTGGTGGGCGCGCTGGCTGCGGCGGGCGGGCGCGACGTGGTCGTGTGCGACCGCTGGGGCCGCGACGAGCGCTGGCGCAACCTGGTGCGCCACGAGATCGCCGGCGTTGTCGCGCCCGAACGGCTGCTCGACATGCTCGAGGCCGAACGCGAGGCAATCGACGCGGTCGTGCACATGGGCGCGCTGTCGTCGACCACCGAGACCGACGTGGATCGCTTCGTGCGCGACAACATCCAGCCCACGTTCGCCCTGCTGGACTGGTGCACGCGCGCGCGCCGCCGCTTGATCTATGCCTCGTCCGCCGCGGTCTACGGCGACGGTTCGGCCGGCTTCGACGACGATCCGACGCCAGCGTTCCTGGCGCGGCTCGCGCCGCTGAACGCCTACGCCTGGAGCAAGCTGGTGGTCGACCGCCGCGTCGCGCGGCTGGCCGCCGAGGGCGCGGCCCTGCCGCCACAGTGGGCGGGTCTGCGCTTCTTCAACGTCTACGGCCCGGGCGAGGCGCACAAGGGCGATATGATGAGCGTTGTGACGCGCAACGCGCCCCTGGCCGCGCGCGGCGCGACGGTGACGCTGTTCGCCTCGGACCGGCCCGGCATCGCCGACGGCGGGCAAAGCCGCGACTTCGTCTATGTCGAGGACTGCGCGCGCGTCGTCGCCTGGCTGGTGGACAACCCGTCGGTCAGCGGCCTGTTCAACGTCGGCACCGGGCGCGCGCAGAGCTTCGCCGAGCTGACCGCGGCCCTGTTCAAGGCCTACGGCCGGCCGGCCGCCATCGCCTACCGCCCCATGCCCGAGGCGCTGAAGGGTCGCTACCAGTACCGCACCGAGGCACGGATCGACCGGCTGCGCGCGGCCGGCTACGGCGCGCCGTTCCGCGCTGTCGAGGCGGGCGTCGCCGACTACGTGGCGCGGTTCCTCGACGCCGACGGGCGACCGCTGTGACCGGCATTCCGTTCCCCTCGATCGACCCAGTCATCGTCGAGATCGGGCCGTTCGCGTTGCGCTGGTACGCCATGGCGTATGTCGTCGGCCTGCTGCTCGGCTGGTCGATGGTGCGCGCGCTGGTGCGCCGCGCGCCCGCCGGTATCACGATGAAGGACGTGGACGACTTCCTGACCTGGGCGACTATCGGCGTCATCGTCGGCGGCCGGGTCGGCTACGTCCTGGTCTACAACCTGCCCCACTTCCTGGCCGACCCGCTGGAATTACTGGCGGTGTGGCGCGGCGGCATGTCGTTCCACGGCGGGCTCGCGGGCGTCCTGGTCGCCCTGGTGGTCTTCGCGCAGGCGCGCCGGCTGAACCTTCTGGCGCTGGCCGACCGCGTCGCCGTGGTCACGCCGGTCGGCCTGCTGCTGGGCCGGCTCGCCAACTTTGTCAACGGCGAGCTCTACGGCCGCGTCACCGACGTGCCCTGGGGCATGGTGTTCCCGATCGGCGGTCCCCTGCCGCGCCACCCGAGCCAGCTTTACGAGGCGGCGCTCGAAGGCGTCGTGCTGCTGGCCGTCATGCTCGCGCTTTGGCACGCCACGCGCCTGCGCGACCAACCGGGACGGCTGACCGGCGTGTTCCTGATCGGCTACGCGCTGGCGCGCGCCCTAGTCGAGACGGTGCGCGAGCCGGACGCCCAGCTCGGCGCGATCCTGGGGCCGCTGACCATGGGCCAACTGCTGTCCCTGCCGCTCGCGCTGGGCGGGCTCTACCTGCTCACACGGCGCGCCGCGCCCAGGACGTGACGCCGCTCGAGGCCCTGCTCGTGCAGCGCATCGCGCTGACCGGGCCGCTGACCTTGGCGGCTTACATGGCCGAATGCCTGGGCCACCCACGCCATGGCTACTACATGCGCCGCGATCCGTTCGGCGTCGCGGGCGACTTCGTCACGGCGCCCGAGATCAGCCAGATGTTCGGCGAGCTGATCGGTCTGTGGACGGTTGGGGTGTGGCGCCAGATGGCGTGCCCCGATCCACTGCGCCTGGTCGAGCTAGGACCGGGGCGCGGTACCCTGATGGCGGATGCCCTGCGAGCGATCGCGGTAAACCCGACGGCGCGCGCCGCCATGCGCGTGCATCTGGTCGAGACCAGCCCAGTGTTGGCGGCGCTGCAACGCGCGCGGCTGGGCGAGACGGTCACCCATTACGCGACATTCGACGAGATGGCCGAGGGGCCCGCCATCGTCATCGCCAACGAGCTGTTCGACGCCCTGCCCGTGCATCAGTTCGAGCGCGCGGCTGTGGGTTGGCGTGAACGCATGGTTGGCCTCGATGACAGCGGCTGCCTGGTGCGCGCGCTGACGCCGGGCCCGACGCCCGCCGTGGCGCTGGTGCCACGCGACGTGCCGGGCGACGTCGCCGAGGTCAGCCCCGCCGCCATCGCCCTGATGGACCGCATCGCGAGGCGCCTGGCGACTCAGGGCGGTGCCGCCCTGGTGATCGACTTCGCAGCCCGGCCCGGCGCGGCGACCTTGCAGGCGGTGCGCGGCCATGCCCGTGCGGACGTGCTGGAGGCACCCGGCGAGGTCGACCTGGCGGCCGGCGTCGATTTTGCGGCGCTGGCGCGCGTGGCCGCCGAGGCCGGCGCGCGCGCCCACGGGCCCGTGCTCCAGGCCGCGTTCCTGGAGGCGCTGGGCATCCGGGCGCGCGCCGCGGCGTTGCGGCGGCGGGCGAACCCCGAGCAGGCCGTGGCGATCGACGCCGCGCTCGAACGGTTGACCGGGGCCGACGCCATGGGGCACCTGTTCCAGGTGCTGGCGGTGACCGCGCGGGCGGCGCCGGCGCCGCCCGGGTTCGAGGGAGACGCTCCATGATCGAAGCCGCCGAGCTGGCCAGATTGTCCGGTGTCCGGCACGGCTTCTTCACGCGCGACGGCGGCGTCAGCCAGGGGCTCTACGCCTCGCTCAACTGCGGGCTGGGCTCGGGCGACGATGCCGAGGCGGTGCGCGAGAACCGCGCGCGCGCCATGGGCCGGCTGGGGCTCGGCGGCGATCGCCTGGTGACCCTGCACCAGGTGCACAGCGCTGACACCCTGGTGGTCGAGCGGCCCTTCGCGCCCGACGCGCGGCCAAAGGCGGACGGCATGGCGACGCGCGTGAACGGCATCGCGCTGGGCGCGCTGGCGGCGGACTGCGCGCCGATCCTGTTCGCCGACGCGGGCGCGCGCGTCGTCGGCGCCGCCCACGCGGGCTGGCGCGGCGCGTTAAGCGGCATCGCCGAGGCGACGGTCGCCACTATGGTGAGCCTGGGCGCGCGCATGGACACCATCGTCGCCGTGGTCGGCCCGTGCATCCGCCAGCGCAGCTACCAGGTCGGGCCCGAGTTCCGCGCAGTGTTCGTCGCGGCCGCGACCGACAACGACCACTGGTTCGCACCGTCGCGCCAGTTGGGCTTCTGGCAGTTCGACCTGGCGGGCTATGTGGTGGACCGGCTGGGGCGGCTGGGGCTCGCGCGCGTCGGAGTGCTGGACCATGACACCTGCGCGGACGAGGCGCGCTTCTTCAGCTATCGTCGCGCCTGCCTGAAGGGCGAAAAGGACTACGGCCGGCTGGTGTCGGCTATCGCGTTGGAACCGTGAGGGAGGGGTCGTTGACCAGCATCGTCGTGCCGGCATGCGAGGGCCGCGCCGTCCATGTTCCGAGAGGCAAGCGCATCCGCGTCACCACGCCTAAGGGCGCCCAGGCGGCGGATTTCTTCGCCTACAACGCGGCTAGCATCGCCGAGTGGCTGTCGCCGCCGCACACCTGGGTGACCACGTTCAACGTCCGGCCGCGCCAGGGCGACACCCTGCTGTCGCGCTTCCGCCGGCCGATCGCGCGCTTCGCCGAGGACGGCGCTGGCGGCGTGCACGACTTCCTGATCACCGCATGCGACCAGTTCCGCTACGAGTTCTTCGGCCACAAGGGCCATCACTCGAGCTGCTCCGAGAACCTGATCCTGGCCATGCGCCGGCTGGGTCACGAGATCACCGTGGTGCCCCAGCCGATCAACTTCTTCACCAACTCGGCGGTGGGTCCCGACGGCCGGCTGACCTCGCCGCCCAACACGGTGCCGCCCGGCGGCTACGTCGAGGTCGAGGCGCTGATCGACCTGATCTGCGTCGTCTCGTCGTGTCCGTTCGATCTGCCGCGCGAAGGCTGGGCGGTCAACGCTCCCGGCGGCCCGACCGAGCTGACCGTCGAGGTCCGGTAGCGCGAACTACGGCTTGATCGGGGTGCCCGGCGTCCAGTCGCGCGCGATGCGCTGGGCGTCGGCCAGGTCCATGGGCGTGAGGAACGCCGCCTCGGCATCGCGATAGGACACGGTCGAGTCGCGCCGTTCGCCCTCCAGGGACGACGCGGCGATGTTGAGGCAGACATAGGCGCGCTTGTAGTCCTGATCGACGCCCTCGCCGTTGGCGTACATCAGGCCCAGGTTTTTCTGGTCGATGGGCACGCCCTGGGTCGCGGCGAGCGTGTACCAGCCGACGGCGACCTTCGTAGATCGGCACGCCGAGCCCTTCGTCGTACATCAGGCCCAGATTGTTCTGAGCCAGGCCATGGCCCTGCTCGGCGGCCTGGGGTGTACCAGCGCATCGCCTCGGCGAAGTCCCGGGTCACGCCGTTGCCGTCACGGTAAATCTTGCCCAGGTTGAACTGCGACCCGGCGTGACCCTGCACCGCCGCGTCGCGCGCCAGCAGCGCGACGGCAAGGATCAGCACCCAAATGTGGCCCATGGCCAGGCTCCGTTCACACCGACGGGCGCAACACTGTCACAGGGCCAGGCACGCGGCAAACCACGCGGTGACCGCAACACGCGCGGCGTCCGGCCATGGCGGTGGCCCCGGCCAGCGCGCGGCGCTGCGCCAGACCCCGACCACGAACAGCACGTTGTAGGGCAGCGGCGCGAGGTGGACGGCAAGCGCCAGCCAGCCCGGCGCGTTCATGGCGATCAGCACCAGCATGGCCAGGGTCGCCATCAGATTGACGATGAAGCCGTAGACAACGGCGTGGCGCCAGAAGGCCACGGGCAGCGGCATCGCGCCACCCCACAGCGCGCCGATCCAGGCCCTGGCCCCGGCACCACCCATGGGTGCATTCTCCGCCGTCCTCGTGCCCGATGAAAGGGACCGCTCGCGCCCATGGCCACCTTCGCCGCGACGCCATCCGACAGCCGCCATGGCTTCGGCATCGCCATGGTGCTGGGCGCCGGCATGATCTGGAGCGTGGCCGGACCCCTGGTGCGCGCCGTCGATACGGCCAGCGTGTGGCCGATCCTGTTCTACAAGTCGCTGTGGATGGTCGTGACGCTGGGCCTGGCCATGGCCGTGCGTCACCGCCGGCGCCTGTGGGCCGAGCTGATCGGCGGCTGGCGGTGGACCTTGGCCGGCGGCGTCTGCCTGGCCGGATCCAGCACGTTCTGGATCCTGTCGATCACCAACACCACGGTGGCGAACACGCTTCTGGTCCAGGCAGCGACGCCGCTGGTCGCCGCGCTCATGGCCTGGGTGCTTCTGGGCGAGTGGGTAGCGCGTTCGACGCGCCTGGCCATGGGCGTGGCCCTGGCCGGCGTCGGCATCATGGTGGGCGACGGCGCGCTGGACCACCGCCTGTTCGGCAACGTCGCCGCGATCCTGGCCGTCATCTGCTTCGCCGCGTTCAGCGTGAGCCTGCGCGCCGGGCGCGCCGGCGACATGACCGCCTCGCTCTGCCTGGGCGGACTGATCGCCATGACAATCTCGGCGACCTGCGCCACTGACGGCCTGGCCATCAGCCTGCACGACCATGTGGTGTGCTTCATCATGGGCAGCGTCGAGACCGGGCTGGGCCTGCTGATGTACACCATCGGCGCGCGCCACGTGCCAGCCGCCGAGTTGGCGCTGCTGGTCATGGCCGAAGTGTTCTTCGGGCCGTTGCTGACCTGGCTGTTGTTTGGCGAGACGCCGTCGGCCGGCACGTTGCTCGGTGGCGTCCTGGTCATCACGGCCATCGCCGCCGAGGCGGTCCAGGCGCTGCGTCGCGCCCCCAGAGTGCCATCCTACCGAGCGTGAAGGAGACGGTCGTGCCGCTGCATTTCACCCGCGAGGAGTTCGACGCCCGCAAGGCCCGCGCGCTGGCCGCCATGGAGCGCGCGGGCCTCGATGCCCTGCTGATGTTCAAGCAGGAGAGCATGTTCTACCTGACGGGCTATGACAGCTTCGGCTTCGTCTACTTCCAGTGCCTGGTGCTGGATCGCGACGGGCGCTTCACCCTGCTGACGCGCGCGCCCGACCTGCGTCAGGCGCGCCACACTTCCTTGGTCGAGGACATCCGCATCTGGGCGGACCGCGCCGGGGCGACACCGGTCGACGACCTGAAGGCGATCCTGGCCGAGCGGCGCCTGGCCGGGAAACGTGTCGGCATCGAGCTCGAGGCGTACGGCCTGACCGGGCGCAGCCTGCGCATGGTCGAGGCGTCCCTCGACGGCTTCTGCACTCTGGCCGAGGCCTCAGACCTGATGGACCGCCTGCGCGTGGTCAAGAGCCCGGCGGAGTTGGACTTTGTGCGCTCGGCGGCGGCGCTGGCCGACGATTCGTGGGACGCCGCCCTCGCCGCCACGCGGCCCGGCGCCTTCGAGGGCGACATCCTGGCCGCCATGCAGGCGGCCGTGCTGCGGGGCGACGGCGACCTGCCGGCCAACGACCCGATCATCGGATCGGGGGCCGGCGCGCTGCTTTGCCGCTACTTCACGGGCCGGCGTCACCTGGACGCCGAGGACCAGTTGATGCTCGAATTCGCCGGCAGCTACCGCCACTACCACGCGGCGATGATGCGCACGATCTGCGTCGGCCGCGCGACGCCCCGGCACAAGGCCCTGCACGCCGCGGCGGTCGAGGCGCTTGAGGTGTGCGAGGCCGCGATCCGCCCCGGCCAGCCCATGGGCGTGGTGTTCGACGCGCATGCGCGCGTCATGGACGTGCACGGCCTGAAGGCGCACCGGCTAAACGCGTGCGGCTACAGCCTGGGCGCGACCTTCGCGCCCAACTGGATGGACTGGCCCATGTTCTTCCACGGCAACCCCGTGGAAGTGGCCCCGGACATGGTGTTCTTCCTGCACATGATCGTGATGGACAGCGACAGCGGGACCGCCATGGCGCCGGGCCACACGGTGCGCGTCACGGCGAACGGCTGCGAACGCCTGTCGCGTTCCTCCCTCGACCTCGCGGTACGCTGAAGCGCCTCGCCCGGCAACACCCTCGGACGTTGCCGCCGCCTCTTCCGGAGGAGAGGCGTCACCACCCCTTTGACGACGGCGATGCCAACGATGCGGGCGGATCGACTGTGTGGCTGGATCTGACGGCGGTCAGCACCGTGTCGTCCGCCTTCGAGATCGAGTTCGTCGACGATGTCGCCTTCATCGTCGACCAGAACGGCGGCGCCGCCGACACCATCTGGAGCGCCGAGGATCTGAACGACGATGGCAACGCCAACGACCCGGGCGAGGTGACGACGTTCATCGACGACACCAACGCCTTCGGCGTGCCGGTCGGCCTGACCATCGCGGCCGGCGCGTTGGGGCTTTACGTCACCGACTGGTTCGATTTCACCGCCGGCCACGTGGATTCGATCTTCTGCCTGGTCGATTTGAACGGCAGCGGCGTGATCGACGACGCCCTGGAGGCCATCCAGGTCTGGAACGAGGCATTCCTGCCGGCCGGCTTCCTGTTCGATGTCGGATTCGGCCTCGCGGTCGGCCCGAACGACGATCTGATGCTGGCGCTGAACGCCGGCGCCGACGGCGGCTGCTGGATGGTGCGCCTAAACGATCTCAACAGCGATGGGGACTATTTCGACGACGGCGAAACCTTCATCTGGGGCACGGCCGAGGGGCTCGGCGGCTTCGTCGACCGGGCCCGCGCCGTGGCCTTCATCGCCCAAGCACCCGAACCCGCCACGCTGACCCCGGCCGCCATGGGGATGGGCTTGCTGGCCATGGTTGGTTCCGCCCGCCGCGTCCTCCCGTCGCGGTAGGCGGTGGCCCCCCGGCCGGGGTGCCCTCGAACACCCCGGCCGGACGGTCGAACGGCGCGCCCGGAACCCCACCGGCGCGACACCAGCGCCCTGGTCCCAACCCAGTTGAAAGTCGGCGGGCAGCTTTGTACAGTCCGCCGCGCCGTGCGGGGTGAACCCTAGACACCACACCGCGCCGGCCGCGGCGGGACTAGCCAGCGATGATCGTTCTGTCGGGCAACAGCAACCGGCCGCTCGCCGAGGCCATCGCGGCGTTCCTCAAGGTTTCGCTCGCGAATGCCCAGATCCGCCGCTTTTCCGACCTCGAGGTGTTCGTCGAGATCGAGGAGAACGTGCGCGGCCAGGACGTCTTCGTCATCCAATCGACGTCGTACCCGGCCAACGACAACCTCATGGAGCTGCTGATCACCATCGACGCCCTGCGCCGGTCCTCGGCGCGGCGGATCACGGCAGTAATGCCCTACTTCGGCTACGCCCGGCAGGACCGCAAGGCCGGCCCGCGCACGCCGATCTCGGCCAAGCTGGTGGCCAACCTGCTGACCACGGCGGGCGCCGGGCGGGTCCTGACGTTCGACCTTCACGCCGGCCAGATTCAAGGCTTTTTCGACATCCCGGTGGACAACCTGTTCGCCGCACCGGTGTTCAGCCGCGATCTGAAGGCGCGCCACGGCAACGACAACGTCATGATCGTGTCGCCCGACGTGGGCGGCGTGGTGCGCGCCCGCGGCCTCGCCAAGCGACTTGACGCCGATCTCGCGATCGTCGATAAGCGCCGCGAGCGCGCCGGGGTCTCCGAGGTGATGAACATCATCGGGGACGTCGACGGACGTCGTTGCGTGATCGTCGACGACATCGTCGATTCCGCGGGCACGCTGTGCAACGCCGCCGCCGCCCTGACCAAGGCGGGGGCGCGCGCGGTCAGCGCGTACATCATTCACGGCGTGCTTTCGGGCAGCGCCGTCGGGCGGGTCGAGGCCTCAGTGCTCGACGAGTTGGTCATCACCGACAGCATCCGCCCGACGGAAGCCGTCCGAGTCGCCGACAAGGTGCGGGTGATCAGCATCGCGCCCCTGATGGGCGAGGCGATCCGCCGCATCAGCGAGGAGACCTCGGTCTCCAGCCTGTTCGATTAGGGGCCCGGGCCCCGGAAGGAAGGACGAGCCATGGCCGACGTGACCACCATCGCCGCCGAGGCGCGAGAGGGAACCGGGACCGGAGCCGCGCGCGCCGCTCGCCGCGCCGGCAAGGTGCCGGGCGTGCTCTATGGCGGCAAGGACGGCGCGACCCACGTCTCCTTCGCGGCCGAGGACATCCAGCGCGAGGTCAAGCGGCGCGGCTTCCTGCAGCATCTCTACGACGTCAAGGTCGACGGCAAGACCGTGCGCGCGCTGCCGCGCGACGTGCAGTTCCACCCGGTGACCGATCAGCCGATCCACGTGGACTTCCAGCGCATCACGGGGCACTCGCGCATCCGCGTGCTGGTTGGCGTGCAGTTCATCAACGAAGGCGCGTCGCCCGGCATCAAGCGCGGCGGCGTGCTGAACGCCGTGCGCCGCGAGATCGAGGTGACCTGCCCGGCCGACGCCATCCCCGAGTCGATCGTCGTCGATCTGACCGGGCTGGACATCGGCGCCAGCGTGCACATCAGCCACATAAGCCTGCCCGAGGGCGTGCGCCCGACGATCCTCGACCGCGACTTCACGGTGGCGACCGTCGCGCCGCCGACCGTCCAGGCGGTCGAGCCGACGCCAGGCGCGGCGGCCGCTGCCGAGGGCGAGGGCGAGGGCGAGGGCGCCGAGGCGAAGCCCGCCGCCGAGGCTGGCGACGCGAAGAAGCCCGCCGCCGAGGCCAAGAAGCCGGCCGACTCCAAGAAGTAACCCGGCGCCATGCAGCTTTGGATCGGCCTAGGCAACCCGGGGCCGAGTCACGAGGGCCAGCGCCACAATGTAGGCTTCATGGCGGTCAAGGCCATCGCCGCCGGCCACGGCTTCGCGCCCTGGCGACGAAACCGCGACTTCCACGGCCAGATCAGCGAAGGCGCGCTCGACGGCAACCGGATCATGCTGCTGAAGCCCGAGACCTACATGAACGAATCGGGCCGCGCCGCCGCGGCCGCCGCGCGGTTCTACAAGCTCGCGATCGACGACGTGACCGCATTTCACGACGAACTTGACCTGGTGCCGGGCAAGGTACGGGTCAAGCGCGGCGGCGGCGCGGCAGGGCACAACGGTATCCGCAGCCTGGATGCCCATATCGGCAACGATTTCTGGCGCGTGCGCATCGGCATCGGCCACCCGGGTCACAAGGATATGGTGCTGCGCCACGCGCTGGGCGACTTCGCCAAGGACGAGCGCGCCTGGCTCGCCCCATTGCTCGACGCCGTCGCGGCCGCCGCACCGCTGCTGGCCAGCCGCGATGCCCGGGGCTTCATGACCAAGGTGGCGCGCCTCGCCCCGCCGCCCGCGCCCGAGGAGGCGGCCGATGGGCTTTAGGTGCGGCATCGTCGGCCTGCCCAACGTCGGCAAGTCGACCCTGTTCAACGCGCTGACCGCCTCGGCCGCCGCGGCCACGGCCAACTATCCGTTCTGCACCATCGAGCCCAACGTCGGCCGGGTGCCGGTGCCCGACGCGCGGCTCGACCTCATCGCGGCGCTGGCCAAGTCCGCCCGGATCATCCCGACCCAGACCGAGTTCGTCGACATCGCCGGCCTAGTGCGCGGCGCCAGCAAGGGCGAAGGGCTCGGCAACCAGTTCCTGGCGCACATCCGTGAGGTCGACGCGGTGCTGCACCTGCTGCGCTGCTTCGACGGCAGCGACGTGAGGCATGTCGAGGGCTCGGTCGATCCGGTGCGCGACGCCGAGACCATCGAGACCGAGCTGATGCTGGCCGACCTGCACAGCCTGGAACGTCGGCGCGACGGCCTGATCAAGCGGGTGCGCGGCAACGACGCCGAGGCCAAGGCCGAGCTCAAGCTCGCCGACCGGGCGCTCGACCACCTGCGCGCGGGCCGCCCGGCGCGCCGGCTGCTCGCCGAAGGCGTCGATGCCGAGGCCCTGCGCCGGCTCGCGCTGCTGACCGCCAAGCCGCAGCTCTACGTGTGCAACGTGGACGAAGGCTCCGCCGCCACGGGCAACGCGTTCTCGGAGGCCGTCGCGGCCTTGGCCGCGCGCGAAGGGGCCAGCGCGGTCGTCATCTCGGCCGCCATCGAGGCCGAACTTGCCCAGCTCGGCCCGGCCGACCGCGCCGCGTTCCTGGCCGACCTGGGGCTCGAGGAGCCCGGGCTCGACCGGGTCATCCGTGCCGGCTACGGCCTGCTCGGCCTGATCACGTTCTTCACCGCCGGACCGAAGGAGGCGCGCGCCTGGACCATCGCGCTCGGCTCGACCGCGCCCCAGGCCGGCGGCGCCATCCACACCGACTTCGAGCGCGGCTTCATCGCCGCCGAGGTCATCGCCTACGACGACTACATCGCCTGCGGTGGTGAAACCGGCGCCAAGGCCGCCGGCAAGATGCGCCAGGAAGGCCGCGCCTACGTGGTGCAGGACGGCGACGTCATCCTGTTCCGCTTCAACGTGTAGGGCGCCGATTCCCCGACCCCGGCGTGTCATGCCCGGACCGCGCGATGCGCGGGACCGGGCATTCAGGGCCACCTTCGGCGCACGCGGTGCTGGACCCCCGGTTCGCCGCTGCGCGCCGCCCGGGGGGTGACAGATGTGGAGCGCCCGAGCGCGTTTCCAGCCAACAGTGATTCGCCCTAAGGTGGGCGCCATGGCGAAGCCGCGCGCGCGGCCGGGCGCGGAGCCCCGGGTGACCATCGGCTGGCGCGAATGGGTCGCGCTGGACACCCTGCGCCTGCCGGCGATCAAGGCCAAGATCGACACCGGCGCGCGCACCTCGGCGCTGCACGCGTTCTACGTCGAACCGATCGATGTGGGCGGCCGGCAGCGCGTGCGCTTCGGCATCCACCCGTTGCAGGGCCGCAAGGACATCGAGGTGCATTGCGTGGCGGACGCCGTGGACTACCGCCAGGTCACCGATTCGGGCGGCCATCGCGAACTGCGCTGGGTCATCGCCGCACCGATCCGCCTGGGCGATCGCATCTGGCCGATCGAGATCACCTTGACCAACCGCGACGATATGATGTTCCGCATGCTGGTCGGGCGCACCGCCATGGGCCGCCGGCTGGTGGTCGATCCTGGCCGGTCCTACGTCCTGGGGCAGGCGGACGCCGGGGTCTACCCGCCGCCGCCGCGCTGCCGCCGCACGGAGAAGAAACGGAAAGCGCCGACAGGGAGCCGACGATGAGAATCGCCATTCTGGCCCGCAGGGCCAACCTCTACTCCCACCGCCGCCTGGTCGAGGCGGGCGAGGCGCGCGGCCACGAGATGCGCGTCATCAACACGCTGCGCTGCTACATGAACATCACCTCGCTCCGGCCCGAGGTGCGCTACCGCGGCGAGAAGCTGGAAGGCTTCGACGCGGTGATCCCGCGCATCGGCGCCTCGGTGACGTTCTACGGCCTGGCGGTGCTGCGCCAGTTCGAGATGATGGGCGTCTACCCGCTCAACGAATCGGTCGGCGTCGGGCGGTCGCGCGACAAGCTGCGCGCGCTGCAGCTGCTGGCCCGCGCCGGCGTCGGCCTGCCGGTGACCGGCTTCGCCCATTCGCCCGACGACACGCTCGACCTGGTGCGCATCGCCGGCGGCGCGCCGCTGGTCATCAAGCTGCTGGAGGGCACCCACGGTCGCGGCGTGGTGCTGGCCGAGACCGACGCCGCGGCGACCAGCGTGATCGACGCCTTCCGCGGGCTCGACGCCCACTTCCTGTGCCAGGAGTTCATAAAGGAGTCCGGCGGGTCTGACATCCGCGCCTTCGTGGTCGGCTCCAGGGTGGTCGCCGCCATGCGCCGCCAGGGCAAGGAGGGCGAGTTCCGCTCGAACCTGCACCGGGGCGGCAGCGCCAGCGTGGTCAAGATCACGCCCGAGGAACGCTCGACCGCCGTGCGCGCGGCCAAGACGCTCGGGCTCAACGTGGCGGGCGTGGACATGCTGCGCTCCAACCACGGGCCGGTAGTGATGGAGGTCAACTCCTCGCCCGGCCTGGAGGGCATCGAGCGCGCCACGGGCAAGGACATCGCCGGCACCATCATCGAGTTCATCGAGCGCAACGCCGAGCCCAACAAGACCCGCACGCGGGGACGTGGATGATCGAGCGCGCGGGCGGCGAAGGCATGTTCGCGATTGGCGGCACCCTGGTGCCGCCGGGCCGGCGCGCCACCGTCGACCTGCCGATCAGCAACCTCTACGACCACACACCCGTGACCATGACCGTGCAGGTGGTCAACGGCGTGCGGCCGGGGCCGCGTCTGTTCGTGTGCGCTGCCCTGCACGGCGACGAGATCAACGGCGTCGAGGTGATCCGCCGGCTCTTACGCGATCCGGCGCTGGACCGGATCGCCGGCACCCTGATCGCCATCCCGATCGTCAATATCTTCGGCTTCCTGGCCGGGTCGCGCTACCTGCCCGACCGCCGCGACCTGAACCGCTCGTTCCCCGGCTCGCCCAAGGGCAGCCTGGCCGGGCGCCTGGCCAACGTCTTCGTGCGCGAGATCCTGGAGCGCGCGACCCACGGCATCGACCTGCACACGGCCGCCGTGCACCGCGACAACTTCCCGCAGATCCGCGCCAACCTGGACGACGAGGAGACGCTGCGCCTGGCGCGCGCCTTCGGCGTCGACGTGGTGATCAACGCGGGCGAGCGCGACGGGTCGCTGCGCCAGCAGGCGGCGGCGCGCAAGGTGCCGGTGCTGGTCTACGAGGCGGGCGAGGCCCTGCGCTTCGACGAGCCCTCGATCGGCGCGGGCGTCGCGGGCGTGCTGGGCGTCATGGCGTCGCTCGGCATGATCGGGCACACCCCAGCCCCGGCCCGACGCGAGCCGATCATCGCGCGTTCCAGCACGTGGCTGCGCGCGCCGACCGGCGGCATGCTGCGCACCGAGATCCCGCTGGGCACCCACGTGGACACCGGCCAGCGGCTGGGCATCGTCGGCGATCCCTACGGCACGAAGGAGCATCCGGTGGTGGCGCGCGGCCCAGGCCTGGTGATCGGGCGCACGCGGCTGCCCGTGGTCAACGCGGGGGATGCGCTGTTCCACCTAGTCGACACCCACGGCACCAAGGCCTCGGCGGTGGCGCTCGATCTCGGCGACGTGGTCGCGCCTGATTCGCCCGATTCCCAGGACATCGAGGCGTTCGAGGCGGCCGAGCAGAGCGCCATGTACGATTGAGAGGACCCCACGCGCCTCTCAACCGTGGTCATCGACCGAAAATAGCCCGTTCGTGCCGGGCAGGACCGCAGGCCCGCGTCGAAGCGCGAACAGGCCGCTCGCCCTTCGATACGACGCTTCGCGTCTACTCAGGACGAACGGCCTTGGGTCAAAATCGATGCCCCTTGGTATCAGCCCAGGCCCGTGCGCCCCATGGCGAGGAACTTCTCGCCACGTCGGGCGACCAGGTCGTCGGGCGCGAGGCCGTCGAGCTCGGCCAGCGCGGCGCCGATCGCCTGGGCGAGCGACTTCGCCGCCGCGGCCGGATCGCGCTGGGCGCCGCCCAGCGGCTCGGGCACGATGCGGTCGATCAGGCCGAGCCGTTGGAGGTCCTGGGCCGTGAGCTTGAGCGCCTCGGCCGCCTCGGCCGCGTGCGCGCCGTCGCGCCACAGGATCGAGGCGCAGCCTTCGGGCGAGATCACCGAATAGATCGCGTGCTCGAACATGATGACGCGGTCGGCGGTGGCGAGCGCAATGGCGCCGCCCGAGCCGCCCTCGCCCACGATCGCGGCGACGAACGGCACGCGCAAGGAAAGCCCGGTCTGAATACAACGGGCGATGGCCTCGGCTTGGCCGCGCTCCTCGGCGTCGATGCCCGGGAAGGCGCCCGGCGTATCGACCAGGCTGACCACCGGCAGGCCGAAGCGTTCGGCTAGGCGCATCAGGCGCATGGCCTTGCGGTAGCCTTCGGGGCGCGCCATGCCGAAGTTGTGCCGCACGCGTCCCTCGGTGTCCGAGCCCTTCTCGTGGCCGATCAGCATCACCGCGCGACCGCCGACGCGCCCGAGCCCGCCGGCCAGCGCCACGTCCTCGGCGAAGCGCCGGTCGCCGGCCAGCGGCGTGAAGTCCTCGACCACCGCCTTGACCACATCGGAGAAGTGCGGCCGTTCCGGGTGGCGCGCGACCTGCGCCTTCTGCCACGGCGTCAGCTTGGCGTAGGTCGAGCGCAGCAGGCGGTCGGCCTTGGCCTTGAGGCGGTCGACCTCCTCGACGATGTTGACGCCCGAGCCGTCGGAGACGTGGCGCAGCTCCTCGATCTTGCCTTCGAGCTCGGCGACCGGCTTCTCGAAGTCGAGATAGGTCTGCATCGGCCTAGCGTCGCCCGCGCGCGCCGGCTCAGCCGGCGGCGGCGATCTGGTCCGCCCTGCGCACCAGGCCCTCGGCCTGGCGGATCGAGGCGATGTCGATCAGCCGGCCGTCGAGCGCCACGGCGCCCTTGCCTTCGGCCTGGGCCTGCTTCATGGCGGCCAGGATGCGACGCGCCTTGTCGACCTCCTTGGCCGAGGGGCTGTAGACCTCGTTGGCCAGGGCCACCTGGGACGGGTGGATCGCCCACTTGCCCTCGCAGCCGATGGCGCCGCCGCGCCGCCCCGCCGCGCGGTAGCCGTCGGCGTCGCTGAAATCGCCGAACGGGCCGTCGATGGGGCGCAAACCGTTGGCGCGCGCCACCACCACCATGCGCGCGATGGCGTAGTGCCACTGATCGCCCCAGTGCACCTGGCGCGCGCCGTCCTCGCCCTTGTCGGTCAGCAGGGCGTAATCCGGGTTGGCGCCGCCGATGTTCGTGGTGCGCGCGCGCGTCGAGGCGGCGAAGTCGGCGACGCCGAAGTGCAGCGATTCGATGCGCCGGCTGGCGGCGGCGATGGTCTCGACGTTGTTCAGGCCGAGCGCCGTCTCGATGATCAACTCGAAGCCGATGCGCTTCGTGTGGCCCATGACCGCCTCGATCTGGGTCACCAGCATGTCGACGGCGTAGACGTCGGCGGCGGTGCCAACCTTGGGGATCATGATCAGGTCGAGCCGGCCCTTGGTCTGCTCCAGAACGTCGACCACGTCGCGGTACATGAAGTGGGTGTCGAGCCCGTTGATGCGCACCGACAGGGCCTTGCGCCGCCAGTCGATATCGTTGATCGCCTGGATCACGTTCTTGCGCGCCTGGGGCTTGTCGTCCGGCGCGACCGAATCCTCAAGATCGAGGAAGACCACGTCGGCATCGCCGGCGGCCGCCTTCTCGAACAGCTTGGGGTTGCTTCCGGGAACCGCCAGCTCGCTGCGGTTGACGCGCGGCGTGGCCTCCTCGACGACCTTGAAGCTCATGGTGCACTCCCTGCGGTTCGGCCGCTCATGCCTTGGCGGCCGTGACCTGTCAATGGCGAACGATCAGCCGGCCAGCGGATGGTGGCGCGCCAGCGTGGCGCTCAGCCGGTCGGACTGCACGTGGGTGTAGATCTGCGTCGTGGCGATGTCGGCGTGGCCCAGCATCTGCTGGACGCTGCGCAGGTCCGCGCCATGGGCCAGCAGGTGGCTGGCGAAGGCGTGGCGCAGCACGTGCGGCGAGACCAGGCGCGGCGCAACACCGGCGTCGCGCGCCAAGTCCTTGAGCAGCACGGCGACGTTCTGACGCGTAAGATGCCCGGCGCGCGCGCGCGAGGGAAACAGCCACGGGCTGGGCCGGCCGCCGGCCAGGAACCGCTCGCGCAGCGGCAGGTACGCGTCCAGCGCCGCCGCCGCCGCGCCGCCATAGGGCACCAGCCGTTCCTTGCCGCGCTTGCCGTGCACGATCACGGCGGGGATATCGGGCCGCAGCCCGGACAGCGGCAGGCCGACCAGTTCAGAGATGCGCAGGCCCGTGGCATAGAGCAGTTCGACGAGCGCCCGCGCCCGGGTGCCCTTGGCGTCGGTGCGCGCGCGCGCGGCCGCCAGCAGCCCATCGATGCTCGCCTCGTCCAGAACCTTGGGCAGGGCGCGCCCGCGACGCGGACCCTGGGCGCCCGCCGTGGGGTCGTCCGCGCGCAGGCGTTCGGCGCACAGGAACCGGTAGAACTGGCGCAGGCACGACAGCCGGCGCGCGCTGGTGCGCGGCGAGACGCCCGCCGCCGCCAGGGCTCCAAGCCAGGCGCCCACTGCCGTCGCGCTCGCGCGGCCGAGCGTCAGGTCCAGATCGGCCAGGAAAGCGCGGAATCGCGCTAGATCCGTGCCATAGGCCGCCAGCGTGTGGCGGCCGGCGCCGCGTTCGGCCGCCATCATCTCGAGGAACCGTTCGACGAGCCGGTCGTCGTCGGGCGTCGCCGGCGGGCGCCTAGAGCCCATGGGCGATCGCCGTCTCGATGGCCAGCCGGCGTGCCACGTCGTCCAACCCGACCAGAGCGAGACCGCGCACGGCGCCGACGATGGCGTCCGCCGGCGCGCCCTCGGGCCCGCCATCCGCCGCCAGCACCAGGGCCAGCACCGCGGCTTCGCCGACGCGGCCGTCCAGCGCCGCCGCCTCCACCCCGGCCAGCAGGGCGGGCGACGCGCCGCTCGAGGGCCGCGCCTCGGCCGTCTCGGCCAGGATGCCGGCGCCCGCCCCATCGCCCAGCGCCAGCAGCAGCGCGGCGGCCAGGGCGGCGCGCGCCGCGGCGTCAGCCTCGGTCGGCACGACGGTGCGCTGCCACCACAGGTTCATGCGCTCGGCCCCGCCTTCGCCGGCGTCCAGTTCGGCCAGGCGGGCCAAGGGCCACAGCGGCTCCATGGCGGCGGCGACCACGGCGTCGCGGTCCTCGGCCAGGCGCCACCACACCAGCGCGGCGGCGGCCCGGTCGTCGGCGATCAGGGCGCGCACCGCCACCGGCGCGAACCACACCAGCGCGTCCGACGGCGCCAGCTCGGCCACCAGACCGGCGAAGGCCCGCGCCGTGACCACGGCCGCCGGCCCGAAGCGCGCGGTGTCGAGCGCGGCGGTGATCGCCTCGGCGCGCGACTCGGGCGTTCGCGCCCCGCGCGCCGCTTGGTGCAGCAGGGCGCGGGCCATGGGACCGTCGAGCGCCGCCACTTGGTCGAGCGGCGCCCCGAGCATGGCCGTGTCGAACGTCACCGCGTCGTAGTAGTCGGTGAGCGAGCCCACCGAAAGGGCACCCAGGCCGGCCGCCTGCTCGGCCAGCGTCAGGCGTTCCGCGTCGGCGATCTCCGTGCTGCGCGCCAGCACCGCGATGGCCCAGGGGTCCTGCACGCCAGGACGCGCGAGGCCGAGCGCGCCGGCCATGGCCGCCTCGATCACCGAGGCGCCGGCCAGATCGGCGAGTTCGGGCACGCTTCCGGCCGCGGAGCCGCGTGCCAGCGGCACGAACGAGGGCGGCAGCGGCACGCCTGAGGCTTCCAGCACATCGAGGCCCAGGAGCGCCGCGACGGTGTGGCCGTCGCGCAACTGGCAGTAGATCGCGGCGCGCGCCCACAGCGGGTCCTCGTCGTCCTTGATCGCCACGTCGGCCTCGGCGCACGCGCTCTGCTCGTCGCCGCGCGCCATCAGGGCCTGGAACCGGTTGCGACGCGCGGCCAAGGCGACCGCCGGCTCGCCGAACGCGCCCGGCACGTCGCCGACCGCATGGCCCATGACTGCCAGCTGATCGATCCGCAGTCCCAGCCAATGGACGCCCGCCGGGCCATCGGGGGGCGGGGCTGCCGTCAGCAGCAGGCGCCGGCCCAGATCGGCCAGCGCCGGCGAACCCGCGACCGGGCGCAGCCGCCCGACCATGGCTTCGAGCAGGGCGCGCCGGCTGCCGGACCACAGGCTGGTGCCGAGCCCGCCATCCTCGTCGCCGAGCGTGCCGAAAGATTCCGAGCCTATCGTCGCCGCGGTAACGATCTCGACGTCCTCGCCCGTCGTCGTGCCGGTGCCTGTTGCCGTCCCCTGCGTTTGGCTCGGCAGGATGTTGAGCGGAGGTTCCAGCTCCTCCTGGGTGATCGTGTCGTCCTGGGCCAAGGCCGGGCTCGGCGCCAAGGCGGGCACGGCCGCCAGCACGGCCGCCAGCAGGGCGCCGGCCGCGCTATTTCGGGAAGTGGTCATCGGGCAGCACGATCTCGACGGTCGCGGTTGGCGGCGGAATGTCCCATGTCACGAGAAACGCCGCGCCGCCCACGATGGCGACGAGGACGACCAGGAGGACGATGCGGGACAACACCCGCGAGAACGGTTCGGAACGGCTGCGTGCCACGACGATTCCTGCGGTTCGCTGGGCCTGACGCCAGGGTGCCTGGCGTGGAAGGCCTCTTGCGGCCCTGCCGGGCGCGAGTCTATTAGCTTGGCGGAACGCTTTCAACGCGAGCAGCGGGTGCACGACGCTTCATGGGCGAATCAGTGGCCGCCCCGATCGACCGGATCATCGTCCTGGTCGGCCTCATGGGGGCCGGCAAGACGTCGGTGGGGCGGTGGCTGGCCGCGCGGCTCGACGTGCCCTTCATCGACACCGACGCCGAGATCGAGCGTGCCGCGGGCTGCACCATCGCGGAGTTCTTCGCCCGCCACGGCGAGGAGGCGTTTCGCGACGGCGAGCGCAAGGTGATCGCCCGCCTGCTCGAAGGGCCGCCCTGCGTGCTGGCCACGGGTGGCGGTGCGTTTATGGCACCCGAGACGCGCGAGGCCGTACGGGCCCACGGCACCTCAGTGTGGCTGCGCGCCGAGCTCGACGTGCTGGCCGCCCGGCTGGGCCGCAGCCGGCGCAAGACCCGGCCCCTGCTGGCGAACGGCGATCTGCGCGGCACGCTGCAGCGACTGATCGACCAGCGCTACCCCGTCTACGCCGAGGCCGACATCGTGGTCGATTCGGTCGATGGGCCGCACGAGGCGGTCGTCGTCGCCGTGCTGGAGGCACTCGCGCGCCGGCGCCACGAGGCATCGGCATGACCGCGTCCGCGCCCACCACGATCCGCGTCGCCCTGGGCGAACGCAGCTACGACGTCGTGATCGGCGAAGGGCTGTTTGACCAGGCGGCCGCGCTCGCCCGACCCGTGCTCGGCCGCCCGATGGTGTTCCAGGTCACCGATGAGCACGTGGCGGCGCTCCACGCCGATCGGCTGGACGCGGCGCTGGCGCGGGGCGGCATCACGACGGCACGGCGCATCGTGGTCCCGGCCGGCGAGGCCAGCAAGTCGTTCGACCAGCTCGGGCGTCTGCTGGACGCGCTGATCGAGGCGGGCTGCGAACGTAACGACACGATCGTCGCGCTGGGCGGCGGCGTGATCGGCGATCTGGCCGGGTTCGCAGCAGCGATTATGCGGCGCGGAGTCGCCTACATTCAGGTGCCGACGACACTCTTGGCGCAGGTGGACAGCTCGGTCGGCGGCAAGACCGCCGTCGACAGCCCGCGCGGCAAGAACCTGATCGGCGCGTTCCATCAGCCGCGTCTGGTGCTGGCCGACATCGACACGCTGGCGACCCTGCCCGCGCGCGAGCTGCGCGCCGGCTACGCCGAGGTGGTGAAGTACGGCCTGCTCGGCGACGCCGCGTTCTTCGCCTGGCTCGAGAGCAACGGCGCCGATGCCCTGGCCGGCGACACGGCGGCACGCCGCCACATGGTCGCCACGAGCTGTGGCGCCAAGGCGCGCATCGTCGCCGCCGACGAGCGCGAGACCGGCAAGCGGGCACTGCTGAACCTCGGCCACACCTTCGGACACGCCTTGGAGACCGCCGCCGGCCACGGCGATGCCCTGCCGCACGGCGAGGCGGTGGCCATCGGCATGGTGCTGGCCTTCACCCTGTCGGCGCGTCTGGGGCTCGCCCCGGCCGAGGACGCGGCGCGCGTCGTTCGCCACCTGACCGCCGCGGGGCTTCCCACCACCATGGCGGGCGCGGCGCGCGACGGCTGGACCGGTCAGCGCCTTGCGGCGATCATCGCCCAGGACAAGAAGGTGCGCGACGGCCGCCCAACCCTGGTCCTGGCGCGCGGCATCGGTCGGGCGTTCCTCAGCCGCGACGTGTCGCTGGAACGCATCGCGGTGTTCTTGGACGACGAACTCGCGGCCGTGCGCACGGCCGACACGCGCCCCTAGGGAGACGACGCCGTCATGGACCTGGTGGTCTGGCTGACGATCGCGGTGATCCTGCTGCTGCTCGTGTGCTCAGCGTACTTCTCGGGCTCCGAGACGGCGCTGACGGCGACGTCGCGCGCCCGCCTACACCACCTGGAGACCGAGGGCAACCGGCGCGCCAGGCTGGCGCATCGGCTGATGAACGAGCGTGAAAGGCTGATCGGCACGATCCTGGTCGGCAACAACCTGGTCAACATCCTGGCGTCGTCCCTGGCAACCAGCGTGCTGATCCGCCTGTTCGGCGACGCGGGCGTGGCGTACGCCACGGTGATCATGACCCTGATAATCGTGATCTACTGCGAGGTGCTGCCCAAGAGCTACGCCATCCGCAACGCCGACCGCGTGGCGATGCGCGTGGCGCCGTCGATGCGCCTGTTGATGATGGTGCTGCGGCCGGTGACCGCGACGCTGATGGTCGTGGTGCACACCACCCAGCGGCTGCTGGGCCTGGACAGGCACGCGATCAGCGGCACGATCGCGCGCGAGGAACTGAAGGGCGCCTTCGCGCTGCACGCGCGCCACGGCGGCATCGTCAAGGACGAACGCGCCATGCTCAACAGCGTGCTCGACCTAGCCGAGGTCGAGGTCGGCCAGGTCATGACCCACCGGCGCTCGATCCGCATGATCGACGCGGCGACGCCGCCGGCCGAGCTGATCGACGCGGTGCTGCGCAGCGGCCACATGCGTATGCCGCTGTGGGAGGACGAGCCCGACAACATCGTCGGCATCATCCACGCGAAGGACGTGCTGCGCGCTGCGCGCGAGCAGGGCGGCCGGCTGGACGCCATCGACGTGCGCACCGTCGCCAAGGACCCGTGGTTTGTGCCCGACACGACCACCCTGACCGAGCAGCTCGAGGCGTTCCGCCGGCGCAAGGAGCACTTCGCCCTGGTGGTCGACGAGTATGGCAGCCTGATGGGGCTGATCACGCTCGAGGACATCCTCGAGGAGATCGTCGGCGAATTCGAGGACGAGTACGACCTGCCGGTACTCGGCGTGACGCCGCACCCGGACGGTTCGTTCACCATGGACGGCACCGTGCCGATCCGCAATCTCAACCGGGAATTCGGCTGGCGCCTGCCCGAGGACGAGGCCGCCACCATCGCCGGGCTGGTGATCCACGAGGCACGCGAGATTCCGACCGTCGGCCAGACCTTCGCGTTCCACGGCCTGCGCTTCGTCGTGCTGGCCCGCCAGCGCAACCACGTCTCCTCGTTGAAGGTCACGCCCATCGCGCCGCCGCCCGAAGCCGAAGCCTGACGGCACGGGCATGGGCATCCTGAACATGCTGCTTCCCGTGCTGGCACCCGTGCTGGCGTGCGTCGGCGTCGGCTACGGCTGGGCGCGCGTGGGCGCGCCGGTCGATCCGCGCCAAGTGCGCGCGATCATCACCAACGTCGGCACGCCGTGCCTGGTGTTCGGCACCCTGGTGCGCCTCGAGGTTCCGATCGTGGCCCTGCTGTTGGTGTGCCTCGTGGTCGTGCTGGCGCTGGTGTGCTTCACCGCGATCGCGCTGCCGGCGCTGCGGCTGGCCGGCCTGCCGGCGTCGCCCTACCTGACGCCCCTGGTGTTCGGCAATCTGGGCAACATGGGCTTGCCGCTGTGCTTCTACGCCTTCGGCGAGGTCGGGCTGGAGCTGGCGATCGCGGCGTTCGCGATCCAATCGACCCTGTTCTTCACGCTGGGGGTCTGGTTCTTGTCGGGCCGCACCTCGCCCCGCGCGGCGCTGACCACGCCGGCGCCGTGGGCCATCGGCGCGGCGGTACTGTTCCTGGCCACGGGCGCGGCTCCTCCGCAGTGGCTGACCAACACGGTCGAGCTGATCGGCGGCCTGACCATACCGCTCATGCTCATCACGCTGGGCATCACGCTGGCGCGGCTGGCGATCGTGTCGGTGCGCCGTACGCTGGCGCTGTCGTTCCTGCGCCTGGCCATGGGCGTGGCGGTCGGCCTGTTCCTGGTCACCGTGCTGGCCATCGAAGGCGAGGCGCGCGGCGTGGTGATCATCCTGTGCGCCATGCCCAGCGCGGTGTTCAACTATCTCATGGCGCTTTACTACGACCGCAAGCCCGAGGAGGTGGCGAGCCTGGTGGTCGCCGCCACGTTCCTGGCGCTGGTGACCTTGCCTTTCGTCGTCGGGTTCGCCATGTCCGAGGCCGGCCTGACCCACGTGGACATCCCCTGACGTCCGCCGACACGAGGTAATCCATGCCCCTGAGCCCGCCCGCGCCCCGCGAGCACTTGCACACTCGCCGCATCGTCTGCGAAGGCTTCCTGCGCGCCGATGGCCTGTGGGACATCGAGGCGTACCTGCTCGACACCAAGACCTACGCCTTCACCAACCACGACCGCGGCACCATCGCGCCGGGCGGCCCGCTGCACGAGATGCGCCTGCGCCTGACGCTCGACGATGCGATGACGGTGCGCGCGGTCGATGCGGTGACCGAGAGCGGACCCTACACGATGTGCGGCGCGATCACGCCGGCGTTCAAGGCGCTGGAGGGTCTGACCGTCGGCCCCGGCTGGCGGCGCCGGGTGCACGAGCTGCTGGGCGGCGTGAAGGGCTGCACCCACTTGGTCGAACTGCTGGGTCCCATGGCGACGGTCGCCTTCCAGACGATCTGGTCGGCGAAGGGCCGCGAGAAGCGGGCGCGGTCAGACGGAGCGAAGCCGCCGGCGGCCGGCCGGCCGGCGCGCAAGCCCGGCTTCATCGACGGCTGCCATGCGCTGGCCAGCGACGGGCCGATCGTGCGCGACCATCACGCCCGCTGGTACAGCGGCCCGACGGCGACCTCGTCCTCGACACCCAGCAGCCCGGCCGACGCGACCAAGTCGCGGTAGTATTCCAGGATGTGGACGCGCAGCCCGGCCGTCAGGCTGCAGGCGTCGTTGTGCTGCGCCACCTCGGTGCAGACGTCGTGGATCGAACAGCGTTCGCGAGGGGCGATCTCGAACAGCGCACGTAACTTGGCCGGCTCCAACCGAACACTCGTGCGACGACCGGCCACTATGATGTTGCGAGTCTTGGGGGTGGTTTCCAGGGGTTGTATCTCAACCTCATTTTTTAACCATGGTTGATTCTGCATCGTTGCGATTCGATGTTCAACCACAAATTGTGTAGAGACGTTGATGTTTTCCCGTGATTGTAAAGGTACTTGGATGTGGCCTGACGCACCGAGGCGACGTGACCCCCTCACGATAGAGGGGACTCGCTAACAAATCCCTGGCGTCCCGCGGGTTAGTAAGCTTCCTCGGGCGCGCGCGTCTCCATCGACAGGGCGTGGACGGGACCGGCCAGATCCTCGGCCAGGCAGGTGTGCACGAGCCGCTGGCGCGCCACCCGGCCGAGCCCGCGAAACGCTTCGGCAACGATGATCAGGTGGAAATGGCTCTCGCCGTCGGGCCGCGCACCCGCATGTCCGGCGTGGCGCGCGGATTCGTCGATCAACTCCAGGCGGCTCGGCTGGAACCGAGCCCGCAGCTTCGCCATCATGCCATCCGCCACGCGTCCCATGGTTCCATCCCCGTCACGATCCGCCGGTCGTATGTGCGCCCAGGGTGACCCGAGGTCAACTTGCGGCGGGTCCTCCCCGTGGCCATAGTTTCATGGTGAAGGAACCGTCCGCCTACAACCCGCGCTACGTCGGCTCCGCGCACCACGCGCCGCCGATCGCGTGCGCCTGGCCCGAGTGCGACAAGGCCGGGGCCTACCGCGCGCCGCGCACGCGCGACGACCTGCGCGACTACGTCCATTTCTGCCTGGAGCACGTGCGCGCCTACAACGCCCAGTGGAACTACTTCCAGGGCATGTCGCCCCAGGAGATCGAGGCATTCCGCTCGTCGGACATCACCGGCCATCGCCCGACCTGGCGCCTGGGCCATCGTCACGCGCTGTTGCATGTGCGCCTGCGCCACGCCGACGTCTTCGGCCTGTTCGGGGCAGGCGCGCACCGTGCGCCGCGGGCGCCCGAGGAACCGGACCCCGAGCGGCACCGGGCGTTGGAAACCCTGGGCCTGTCCGAGCCCTTGACCATCGAGGTGCTGAAGGCGCGCTTCAAGGCCCTGGTCAAGCGCCTGCACCCGGACGTCAACGCCGGGGACCGACGCACCGAGGACCGCCTACGCGCGGTGATCAACGCCTACCGGACCATGTTGCGCCGGCGCCGCGACTAGCTGCGGCGTACCTTGTCCCGCCGGGCGGGTTCGTGTTAGCTGGAGCCATTCCCCGAGGAGCCTTTCGAACCCCTGACCTGGGCCGACCTCCGCGCCCCTAGCGATGGACTGCCATGACGACACCTGCGCCCTCCGACCTGCCCCTGATGCCCGCCGGCGGCCCTGACATCCGCCTGTCGGTCCGCCAGGTCTTCGGTTTCGACACGGACATGGAAGTGCCGGCGTTCTCGACGCCGACCGAGCACGTGCCGACGCTCGACGAGGCCTACCATTTCGACCGCGAGACCACGGTCGCGATCCTGGCCGGCTTCGCTCACAACCGCCGCGTGTTGATCCAGGGCTATCACGGCACCGGGAAGTCGACCCACATCGAGCAGGTCGCGGCGCGGCTGAACTGGCCGTGCATCCGCATCAATCTGGACAGCCACATCAGCCGAATTGATCTGGTCGGCAAAGACGCGATTGTGCTGCGCGACGGCAAGCAGGTCACCGAGTTCCGCGAGGGCATCCTGCCGTGGGCGCTGCAGAACCCGACGGCGCTGGTGTTCGACGAGTATGACGCCGGCCGGCCCGACGTGATGTTCGTGATCCAGCGCATCTTGGAGGTCCAGGGCAAGCTGACGCTGCTGGACCAGAACCGTATCATCCGGCCGCACAAGGCGTTCCGCCTGTTCGCCACCGCCAACACGGTCGGCCTGGGCGATACCACCGGCCTCTACCACGGCACCCAGCAGATCAACCAGGGCCAGATGGACCGCTGGAACATCGTGGCAACCCTGAACTACCTGCCGCACGACGAGGAAGTGAAGATCGTGCTGGCCAAGTCGCCGCACTACAACACGCCCGAGGGGCGCAAGACCATCTCGGCCATGGTCGCGGTGGCCGATCTGACACGCGCCGGGTTCATGAGCGGCGACATCTCGACCGTCATGTCGCCACGCACGGTCATCACCTGGGCCGAGAACGCCGAGATCTTCGGCGATATCGGCTTCGCGTTCCGTGCCACGTTCGTCAACAAGTGCGACGAAGTGGAGCGCACGACGGTGGCCGAGTACTACCAGCGTTCGTTCGGCCGCGAGTTGCCTGAATCGGTCATGAGCGCCGGGTCGAAGGCGCGCCGCCTGTCCTAGGACGCCCAGGGACGCCACGGTGACCGATTCGACTGTCGAGCGCGCCGAGACGTTCAAGCGCGTGCTGGCCGCCGCGACGCGCGCGGTGGCGGCCCACCCCGAGGCCGAGGTGGTGTTCGCCGGCGGCGAATCGACGGCGGTCGGCAACCAGGTGCGCCTGCGGCCGCCGCCGCTGCCGCTCGAGGACAACGAGATCGCGTGCCTGCGCGGCGAGGCCGACGCCGTCGCGCTCCGGCTGCGCTTTCATTCCGATTCCACCCACGCGCGCCGCCAGCCGCGCGGCAGCCACGCCCGGGCCATCTTCGACGCGGTCGAGCAGGCCCGCGTCGAGGCCCTGGGCGCCAACGCCATGGCCGGTGTCGCCGACAATCTGGCCGTGGCGCTGGACCAGGAATGCCGGGCGAAGGGGCTGGAGCGCGCGCAGAACGCCGACAACGCGAACCTGGCCGACGTGCTGCGCCTCCTGGTGCGCGAGCACCTGACCGGCGCGGCGCCGCCGGCGGCGGCGCGCCAACTGGTCGATCAGTGCCGCCCGTGGATTGAGGGCAAGGCCTCGCGCCGGCTGGACGAGCTAGGCCATCGCATGGACGACCAGGACGCCTTCGCCAAGTGCCTGCGCGGGCTGATCGCCGATCTCGACCTGCTCGACGAGGACAGCGACGCCGACGACCAGGCCGACGCCGACAGCGAGGATCAGGAGGGCGAGGGCGGCGAGAGTCAGGGCGAGGGCGAATCCCAGGAATCCGACGCCGAGCAGAGCGAGAGCTCGACCGCCGAAGGCGAGAGCGGCGAGGACGGCGCGGAAGCCCAGGCCGCCGAGGCCGAGGACGACGAACTGGCACCCGGCGGCGCCGAGGAATCGGAGACGGCGGGGCGCGTGCGCCGCCCCGACCCGCGCGACAACCGTCCGCGCGAGCCGGCCTACCGCATCTACACTGGCCAGTTCGACGAGGTCGTCGAGGCCGACGAACTGTGCGACGCGATCGAGCTGACGCGGCTGCGCGCCCAACTCGACCAGCAGCTCGCGCACCTCAAGGGCGTCACCTCGAAGCTTGCGAACCGGCTGCAGCGCCGCCTGATGGCGCGCCAGACGCGATCGTGGGAGTTCGACCTGGAGGAGGGCCTGCTGGATACCGCGCGCCTGTCGCGCGTGGTCATCAACCCCGAGCATCCGCTGTCCTTCAAGCGCGAGCGGCAGACCGATTTCCGCGACACGGTGGTGACGCTGCTGCTGGACAACTCGGGTTCCATGCGCGGTCGGCCGATCACGGTCGCCGCCATGAGCGCCGACATCCTGGCGCGCACGCTGGAACGCTGCGGCGTCAAGGTCGAGATCCTGGGCTTCACGACGCGTACCTGGAAGGGCGGCCGGTCGCGCGAACACTGGCTGGCCCACGGCAAGCCGCAATCACCCGGCCGGCTCAACGATCTGCGCCACATCGTCTACAAGCCGGCGGACGCGCCGTGGCGGCGCGCCCGGCGCAGCCTCGGCCTGATGCTGCGCGAAGGCCTGCTGAAGGAGAACATCGACAGCGAGGCGCTGCTGTGGGCGCACAACCGCCTGATGGCGCGCACCGAGCAGCGGCGCATCCTGATGGTCATCTCGGACGGCGCGCCGGTCGATGATTCGACGCTGTCGGTCAACCCGGGCAACTACCTGGAGCGGCACCTGCGCGAGGTCATCACCTGGATCGAGGCGGTCTCGCCGGTCGAGCTGATCGCCATCGGCATCGGCCACGACGTGACGCGCTACTACAAGCGCGCAGTCACCATCGTCGACGCCGAACAGCTGGGTGGCGCCATGCTCGAGGAGCTGGCGGCGCTGTTCTCCGAGGACGGGCTGGCGCAGCCGCGCGGCGCGCGCCCGCACCGACGCCTGGCGTCCTGACCTCCGACGTCTACGATCCGGCGCGCGCCTTGGCCACGAGCGCGCGCATCTGATCGAGCGAGATCGCGCCCGGCGCCACCGTGTTGCCGATGACGAAGACCGGCGTGCCCGAAAGGCCGAGCGCGCGCGCGAGTTCGTCGTTGGCGACGAGCGCCTCAGTCACGGCGTCCGCGGTCATGTCGGCGCGCAGGCGGTCGCCGTCGGCGCCGAGGGACTGCGCGAAGGCGACGATGGCGTCCTCGTCGGCTTCGATCGCGCCGGTCATCAATGCCGTGTGCACGGTCTGGTAGTGGCCCTGCGCGTGCGCGGCCAGCGCGGCGCGCGCCGCGAGCACTGAGGCGCGTCCCAGGATCGGCCATTCCTTGAACACCACGCGCACGCCCGCATCGCCCGCGATCAGCGCCTCCAGGTCGGGGGAAACGCGTCGGCAGTACGGGCAGCGGTAGTCGAAGAACTCGACGACCGTGACGTCGCCCTCCGGATTGCCCATCACGGGCGATCGCGGATCGTCGAACAGGCTCTGCCGCAGCTCGGCATCGTCGGTGGCGCCCGCCGGCGCCGCCAACAGCGCCACGGCGAGGACTAGGCCAAACGCGAAACGCACCATGATGACCGGTTTCCTCTCCTGACTTAGCCGAGATGCGCCGCCAGGAACGCGAGCGTGCGTTCTCAGGCGAGCATGGCGTCCGCTTCGTCGTAGCGGCCGCCGCTCGGGTTGGCGAAGGCGTGGTCGGCCTCGTACCAGTGGATCTCGGCCGCCTTGCCCGCCTCGGCCAAGGCCGCCTCGAAGCCGCCCACCATGTCCTTGTTGATCCACTGGTCCTGGCTCGCGAAATGGCTGAGCACGGGGCTGGCGAGCGGCGTCAACTCGGCCGCGGACCTAGCGACGTTGCCGTAGTAGACGACGGTCGCCTCGACGGGCCGCGCGAACGAGGCGTTCAGCGACCAGCCGCCACCGAAGCACCAGCCGAGCGTTGCCACCTTGCCGGTGCACTCGGCGCTGGCGCGCAACCAGTCGATCAAGGCGCCCAGCGTCTCGGTGGCCACGGCACCGTCCACTGCGCCCATCAGGGCCTTGGCCTCCTCGGGGGTCGTCGCCACGCCGCCCTGGTAGAGATCTACCGCTAGCGCCAGATAGCCCGCGTCGGCCAGCGCCTTGGCCATGGCCTTGCTCTGGTCGTTAAGGACCCACCATTCGTGGATCAGCACCACGGCGGCGGCCGGCACGGTCGCCGGTCGGCCCAGTGCCGCGCTCACCGCCACGCCCGAGGGCGTGGTCAGACCGACCGTCTCCAGTTCGGCCGCCGCGGCGCGCGCCAGGCGCGGGTCGGCGAGGATGGTGGCCAGCGGCGCGCCGGTCAGGCCGGCGAGCAACGGTCGGCGGGACAACATGGCGGCAACCTCCTGTCCGTGCGATGGTCCGAGCCGACCCGAGAATGGCTCGCGCGATGCTTCCAGACCACCCCTTCCGCGCCGTCATCACGAGGCTGTTACCGCTGGCGCTGGCGTGCGCCCTTGCCGCGGGCGCGTCCGCCCACGCCAGCGAGCCGATCGCGGCGACCGCCATTCCGCTGGACGCGCGCGACCCCGAGCGCACGCGCTTCGGGTCGCTCGAGCTGCTGGCCGCGTACGTGTTGACCTCGGCCGACAAGCGGTTCGGTGGTCTCTCGGGTCTGACGGTCGGCGCCGACGGCGCGCGCATTACGCTGCTGTCCGACCGCGCCTGGTCGGTCGGCGTCGATCTGGTCCACAATGCGGACGGCCGCCTGACCGGCTTCGGCGCAACCGAGGCCGCGGTGCTGCGCGACAGCGCCGGCGCGCCGCTGGTCGGCTTCGGCAGCGACGCCGAAGCGCTGACCACCCTGCCCGATGGCCGCTTCGCCATCAGTTTCGAGGGCGTGCCGCGCATCGACGTCTACCCGGATGGCCTGGCGGGGCTCGCGCGGCCGCGCGTCGGCCGACGGGTCTTCGGCCCCCTGTCCAACAACGGCAGCTTGGAGGCCATGACCGCGTGGAACGGCGGGTTCCTGGCGCTGGTCGAGGACCCGGGACCGGACGGGATGCACGCCGGGTTCCTGATCGACGAAGACGGCGAGGCCGCCCGCTTGACCTACCAGGGCCCGGCGGCGTTCAAGCCGACCGACATCGCCGTGCTGCCCGACGGCAATCTGCTGGTCCTGGAGCGCAAGTTCAGCGTGCTTGAGGGCGCGCACGGTCGGCTTGCCTGCGTGGACGGGGCCGCGATCAAGGCCGGGGCGAACCTGGTGGGCGACGAGCTCGCGGTGCTGTCGCCGCCGCTCGCCACCGACAATTTCGAGGGCGTGGTCGCGCGCCCGGCGCCGGGCGGCGGCGTTCTGGTCTACATGGTCAGCGACGACAACTTCAACCCGCTGCAGCGCACGCTGCTGCTGCAGTTCCGGCTCAGCGACTGACGCCGGCCAGCCGCGGCGCGAAGACGCTCATGAGCGCGCGGTAGGGAGCCAGGCAGACCAGCGCCATGGCGATCTTCACCGCCAGGTCGCCCAGGCCCCAGGTGACCCAGGGCAGTCCCGTTCCGGCGAAGGCGAGCAAGAAGAACACCGCCGTGTCGAGCGTCGAGGCCAGCAGGCTTGAGATCAGCGGCGCCCGCCACCACGCGGCGCGGCGCAGGCGGTCGAACACGCTGACATCCAGCATCTGAGCCGCCAGGAACGCGGTGCCCGAGGCCAGACCGATGCGCCAGTCCGCGGCCACGACCGAGAGCGCGACGCCCACCGCGAAGCCGACCAGCACCACCCGGCGCGCCTTGGCGGCGCCGAACGCCCGGTTGCTGAGGTCGGTGACCAGGAAGCTGAACGGGTAGGTGAACGCGCCCCAGGTCAGCCAATCATTGATCGGGAACTGCACCGCGACGTTCGAGCCCACGACCACGGCTACCATGGCCGCGATCGGCAGCCCGAGCGTCACGGTCGGGCCCCGGGTCGGGATCAGGACGAGGCGGCGCGCCTGCGCTCGATGCGCTTCTTGAGCTTGCGCGCCTCGGTCGTTAGCGTGGCGCCGCGCGCGCCCAGCAGGAAGGCGTCCAGGCCGCCGGCGCGATCGACGGTCGAGACCGCGCGCGGGGTCAGGCGCAGGCGCACCGACTGGCCGAGCGTGTCGGACAGCAGCGAGACGTTCTGCAGATTGGGCAGAAACCGCCGCCGGGTGCGGTTCTTGGCGTGGCTGACGTTGTTGCCACTCAGGACGCCCTTGCCGGTCAGCGCGCAGCGCCGTGACATGATCGGTCTCCTCACCGAAGCCGGGATTTGCGAAGCAGGCGGGCTCTTTACGCCCTGCCGGGCCGCCCGGTCAAGCCCCTGAGGCGGGCCCAGGGGCGGCCGTCGATGGCGGCCAGGCCCAGCGCGATCAGACCCAGGCCGATGAACGTGGGGGCGCCCAGCGCCTCGCCGAGCACCACGGCGCCCAGGATCACGGCTCTGGCCGGGAACAGCAGGGTCACCAGCATAAGGTTGGTCGCCCCGGCCGAGGCCAGGGTACGGAAGAACAGGATGTAGGCCAGCGCCGTGGAGGCGAGCGCCGGGGCAACCAGCGACGCGAGTGTCTCGAAACTGGGCATGGCCAAGGTCCACGGCCGGTCGAGGGCGAGCGCGTGCGGCAGCAGGATCGCGGTGGATGCCGTGACCTGGCCCGTCGCGGTCTGCAGAGGTGTCACGCTGAGGGCACGGAAGCGCCGGCCGAACAGGCTGGCCACGGCGTACGAGAGCGCGGCACCCAGGCACGCGAGCTCGGCCAGCAGATCCGCCCCGGCGGCACCGGCGAGCGAAGGTCCCACCAGGATCGCGACCCCGGCCACGCCCAGCAGAACCCCGGCCAGGCGCGCGGGCGTCAACCGTTCGTCGACCGTGACCCAGTGGGCGATCAGCACCGTGAACAGGGGCGTCGTGGCGTTCAGGATCGCGGCCAGGCCACTGGCGATGCGGGTCTGGCCCCACACCAGCAGGCAGAACGGGATCACGTTGTTAAGCACCGCCATGACCGCGAGCGCGCCCAGCACGGACCACTGGCCGGGCAGCCGTTGGCCCATGGCGACCAGCACTAGGTTCAGCGCCATGGCGGCTAGCCCGACGCGCGCCAGCACGATGGTCAGGGGCGGTACCTCAGCCACCGCGACGCCGACGAACAGGAATGTGCCGCCCCACAGGAGGGAGAGCACGATCAGCCGCGCCCAATCGCGCGGACCCATGGCGGGAACACCGGTCATGGCGCGAGCCTAACGACCGCGCGGCGCCGGTCAGCCCGGTTCTTGCGGCGCGCGGTCGAAAATCCCGACCTACGGCGTCAGGTGGAACGTGCCTTCGTAGAACTCGCCATAGTCGCAGGTGATCTCCTCGTCGGCGGCGATGTCGCGCTCGGCGTAGGAGACCCAGCCGGTGTTGACCGTGTTCGGCTCGGGGCTGTGGTTCATGAACCGGCCGTTGTCGGCGTCCAGCAGCAGGTTGCCGCCCACCAGCTCGGACGGGTAGGCGTACATGGCCAGGAACTCCTGGGTCGCCGCCGGCAGCATCGCGGCGTAGTGCTTGGGCACCACGATGTCGAACTGCGGGTGGTAGCGCCAGACTTCGGTGCCCTTGGCGATCGCCTCGGCGGCGAACAGGCCGACGCCGTGGATCGTCGAGCGGAAAACGTAGGTGCGCACGAGCATCATAGGAGATCACCCGGTCAAGCGCGGTGGTCGGCCGCAAGGACGCGTTGGGACGACAAGCGCGCGCCGGGGTGAGCCGGCGGCGGCCGTGTTTGTAAGTCAACGCGCGGCCACGTCAAGCGGAACCTGAGGCATCCCTGTCCAGCAGCCCCGCGACGAGCGCGCGCGCCGCCGCGCGCGGCCCCCGCCGGCCCGAGGCGACCTCGGCTTCGAGCGCCGCGCGCAGGCCCGCGAGCCGCGCATCGGCGCCGAGCGCGCGGTCGATCGCATCGGCCAGCGCGCGGTCGAGCCCGCGCCGCGCCTGCTCCGCCCGGAGACGGTCGCGCCAGCCGGCGGTCGCGGCGCGGAACGCCTCGATTGCGTCGGCAATGCGCGGGATGCCCTCGCCGGTGAACGCCGAGCAGCGCTCGACCCGGGGCGTCCAGCCGGGCACGGCGCCGCGCATCAGGCCGAGCGCCGCGTGGTAATCGGCGGCAACGCGCCCCGCCGCCGGTTTCAGGTCGCCATCGCCCTTGGTCACCACGATCAGGTCGGCGAGTTCGACGATGCCGCGCTTGACGCCCTGCAACTCGTCGCCCGAGCCCGGCGCGACCAGCAGGAGGAACATGTCGGTCAGGTCGGCGGCGGCGGTCTCGGACTGGCCGACCCCGACGGTCTCGACCAACACACGGTCGAACCCGGCGGCCTCGACCAGCGTGATGGCCTCGCCGGTCGCCAGCGCGACGCCGCCCAGCGTGCCCGCGGAGGGGGTCGGGCGGATGAACGCGCGTTCGTCGCGGGCCAGACGGTCCATGCGCGTCTTGTCGCCCAGGATCGCGCCGCCCGAGCGCGGGCTGGAGGGATCGATCGCCAGCACGGCGACCCGGTGGCCCTGCTGGACCAGATGCAGCCCGAACGCCTCGATGAAGATGGACTTGCCAGCTCCCGGCGCGCCCGACACGGCGATCCGCAGACCGTTGCCCGCGTACGGCAGCAGGGCCTCGACCACCGCCTCGGCGACGGCCGCGTCCTCGGGTCGGGTCGATTCCACCAGCGTGATGGCGCGCGCGAGCGCCCGGCGGTCGCCCGCGCACACACCCGCGACCAGGGCGCGGGCCGCCGCGTTCCCATCCCGTTGGTCGTCCTGTCGGTCGTTCATCGCTCCATGATAGCGTTCGAGCCTCGACAACGCCCGGACTGTCGCGACCATGATCCCCGCGCACCCCTTCGTGTTCCTGCGCCACGGCGAGAACGTCTACAACCGCATCGGGCGCATCCAGGGCAACCGCGACGTGGCGCTGAGTGACACCGGCCGCGCCCAGGCCGAGGCCGCCCGCCAAGCGCTGGCCGGCGCCGAGGTCGGCACGGTGTGCGCGAGCCCGCTGCTGCGCGCGCGCGAGACGGCCGACATCGTCAACCAGACGCTCAAGCGGCCGCTGGTCGTCATCGACGAGCTGGCCGAATGCGGGCTCGGCGAGCTGGAGGGCCAGCATGTGCCCTACCGCGAGTGGTTTCCGCGCTGGCGCGCCGGCACCGGCTGGCCCGAGGGCGCCGAGGCGTACGAGAACTTCGTGGCGCGTGCCTTGCGCGGCGTCATGACCGCGCTTGGCCACCCCGGGCCGGTGCTGATCGGCGCCCACGGCGGCATCTACTGGTCGGTGCAGCGCGCGCTGAGCCTCGAGGAGGGCGCTGTGATCGGCAACGCGGTGCCGCTGCACCACGAGCCGGACGCGGACGGCTGGCGCGTCGTCCAGGGCACCTGAGCATGACCAGGATCATCCACGTCAACATCAACGTCGCCGATCTGGATCGCTCGGTCGCGTTCTACGGCGATGCGTTCAGTTTCAAGGTGTTCGAGCGGCAGGCATCGACCGGCTATGCCGACGGCGACCTGCGCGTCGCCTACCTGCGCGCCGACGACAGCCCGGTCGAGATCGAAGTGTAGGAATACGCGGGGCTCAAGAGCTTCGACTATGGCGATGGACCGTTCGGCAACGACCACTTCGCCGTGGTCGTCGACGACGTGGACGCCGAGCACCGGCGTCTGGCCGCGCTCAGCCGCACGATCACGGCGATCGAGAGCTATGTCGTTGGCGGCAAGGCGCTGAACCGCTACTTCTTCGTGCGCGACCCCGACGGCTTCCCCATCGAGGTCATCGAGCGCAACGAGCGGTACCGCTGAATCAGACGTCGCGGCCGGTGTACTGGCGGCGGATGGCGGCCGAGAACTGCTTGCCGGGTTCTGGGTGGAAGCTGAGCGTCAGCATGGCGCGCCGGCCGCGCACCACCGGCGAGACCCGGTACATCGCGTTCATGCCCTTGAACAGGGCGAGCGTGCCGGGGCGCAGGTCGGGCGCCACGACGCCGTCGTACCCACCCGCCATGACGGCCTCGATCGCCGCGCCGCCGTCGCGCCCGACGCGCGGCGCCACCTCGAAGTCGCCGTCCTCCGCCGCGTGCTCGACCAGCAGCGTGACGATGCCGTCGTTGGGGTCGAAGTGCCAGCCGAGCTCGTCGCCCGGCCGGTAAACCAAGAGCAGGAACGAGATGTAGGGGTCGGCGCAGCGGTGCAGCCGGTCGGTGCCGAGCAGCGCGCGGAACAGCGCCACTAGTCCGTCCCATTCGTAGAGCCGGCGCATGGGCGAGGCAGGCGCCAGCCGGTCGTAGCTGACCGCGCAGCCAGCGATGCGGCTGGGGTGCGGCAGCGGCACCGGGTTCAGGCCGTCGCCACCGCTGGCGGTCATCATGGTTTCCTTGAAGTACGCGGTCGGCCACAGCGCGTCCGATTCGGCGCGCATGGCAGCCAGCGCCTGGGCGCGCAGGAAGCCCGGCATCAGGGCCAGCCCGTCGCGCGCGAGCGCCGCGCGCCTCGCCGCGACCACCGCGCGCCCCGCCGGCGAACCGAGGCCGGCAATGGGGTAGCGGTCGAGGTCGACGATGTCGGTGACGTTCACGCCGCTTTCCTCCGCGCCGCGAGCGCCAGAACCTCGCGGGCGGCGGCCAGGATGTTGGAGCCGGGGCCGAAGATCGCGCCGGCGCCGGCGGCCTTGAGAAACGCGTGGTCGGCCGGCGGCACGATGCCGCCCACGACCACGGCGATGTCCTCGGCGCCGGCGTCGCGCAGCGCCGCGACCAGCGCCGGCACCAGCGTCTTGTGCCCGGCCGCCTGGGTCGAGACGCCAACCACGTGCACGTCGTTCTCGACCGCCTGGCGCGCCACCTCGGCCGGCGTCGCGAACAGCGGCCCGATGTCCACGTCGAAGCCGAGGTCGGCGAACGCCGAGGCGATCACCTTGGCGCCCCGGTCGTGGCCGTCCTGGCCGAGCTTGGCCACCAGGATGCGCGGCCGGCGGCCTTCGGCCTGGGCGAAGTGGGCGACCTCGGCGCGCACGCGCTCGAAGCCCTCGTCCTCGCCGTAGGCGCCGCCGTAGATGCCGGTGACCGCGCGGGTTTCGGGGCGGTGGCGGCCAAACACACGCGCCAGCGTCTCGCTGATCTCGCCCACGGTCGCGCGTGCGCGCGCCGCGTCGATGGCCAGCGCCAAGAGGTTAGCATCGCCGCGCGCGCCAGCTTCGAGCGCGGCGAGCGCGCGTTCGACCGCGCCTGGATCACGCGCGGCCTTGACCGCCGCGAGCCGCGCCACCTGGGCGTCGCGCACCCGCGTGTTGTCGACCTCGCGCAGCTCGATCGGCGTCGGCACCGGCGGCGGGTACTTGTTGACGCCGACCACCACCTCCTCGCCGCGGTCGACCCGCGCCTGACGCCGCGCCGCCGATTCCTCGATGCGCAGCTTCGGCAGGCCGGCCTCGACCGCGCGGGTCATGCCGCCCTGGGCCTCGATCGCCTTGATCTCGGCCCACGCCGCCTCGGCCAGGCTGGCGGTCAGCGCCTCGACGTAATAGCTGCCGCCCAGCGGATCGACCACGCGGGTGATCCCGGTCTCCTCGGCCAGGATGAGCTGAATGTTGCGCGCGACGCGCGACGCCGTGTCCGAGGGCAGCGCCAGCGCCTCGTCGTAGGCGTTGGTGTGCAGGCTCTGGGTGCCGCCCAGCACGGCGGCCAGCGCCTCGACGGTGGTGCGCACCGCGTTGTTGAGCGGGTCCTGCTCGGTCAGCGACACGCCCGAGGTCTGGCAGTGGGTGCGCAGCATGAGCGAGCGTTCGTCCTTGGCGCCGAACCCGGTCATGATGCGCGACCACAGCAGGCGCGCGGCGCGCAGCTTGGCCACCTCCATGAAGAAGTTCATGCCGATGCCGAAGAAGAACGAGAGGCGCGGCGCGAAGTCGTCCACCGGCAGCCCGCGCGCGGCGGCCGCGCGCACGTACTCGATGCCGTCGGCGAGGGTAAAGGCGAGCTCCTGCACCGCCGTCGCCCCGGCCTCCTGCATGTGGTAGCCGGAGATCGAGATCGAGTTGAAGCGCGGCATCGCCTTCGCCGTGTAGGCGATGATGTCGGCGACGATGCGCATGGAGGGCGCCGGCGGGTAGATGAACGTGTTGCGGACCATGAACTCCTTGAGGATGTCGTTCTGGATGGTCCCCGAAAGCCGGCTCGGCTTGGCGCCCTGCTCCTCGCCGGCGACGACGAAGCAGGCCAGCACCGGCAGCACCGCCCCGTTCATGGTCATCGAGACCGACATCTCGGCCAGCGGGATGCCGTCGAACAGGCGCTTCATGTCCTCGACCGTGTCGATGGCCACGCCCGCCTTGCCGACATCGCCGACCACCCGTTCGTGGTCGCTGTCGTAGCCGCGGTGGGTGGCCAGGTCGAAGGCGACCGAAAGACCCTTCTGGCCGCCGGCGAGCGCCTGGCGGTAGAACGCGTTGGAATCCTCGGCGGTCGAGAAACCGGCGTACTGGCGGATGGTCCAGGGGCGGTTGGCGAACATGGTCGCGCGCACGCCGCGCAGGAAGGGTTCGAACCCCGGCAGCGTGTCGACCGCCGCGATCCGCTCGAGATCGGCGGCGGTGTAGAGCGGCTTGATCGCCAGCCCCTCGGGCGTCGTCCAGATCAGGCTCGCCGGATCGGCGCCCAACTCCTTCGTCGCCAGGGTGTGCCAGGCTTCCAGGCTCGGCCGCTCGGCCATCGCGCCAACCTCCGCGGTCGTGTTCGCACGTGCGAAATGAAGTATGGCCGAGGCGCGGTTTCCGGGCAATCGAACGACGCCGCTTGCGCCGGCCCATGGGCTGCCCTAACGTCCCCGCTTACAATCGCCTGCCCCGGGCCGGCGTTTGACCACGCTGGCGGTGCGGCAGCGCTAACTGGGAGGCGAGGGTAATGAATAGAATGAATAGAAAGCAGCTCCTTCTCGCGACAGGCATGGTCCTGAGCATGACGGGGACCGCCGGCGCCGCCGAGTGCGTGCGCATCGTCGGGCCCGAATGGGGTTCGGAAAAGCAGTCGCCCGATCCGGCGGTGCTGCTGGCGCAATACGACCTGCAGCTGGCGAACTCGATCTACGACCCGTTCGTCACGGTCGACGAGAACCTAGCCGCGGTGCCCGCCATCGCCAAGTCGTGGAGCTCGAACGACGACGGCACCGTGTGGACGTTCAAGCTGAACACCGGCATCAAGTTCCACGACGGCAGCGATCTCGATTCGGCCGACGTGATCTACACCTACAAGCGGATCATGGACGAGGCCACGGCGTCGGCCGGCGCGGCGGAGTTGACCCAGATTAAGCCCGAGTACCTCTCGGCGCCGGACCCGGAGACGGTCGTCGTCACGCTGCCTTCGATCAACGCCGAATTGCCGCTGATCATGGCGACCAAGTGGGCGCTGGTCGTGCCCGAGGGTTCGACCACCGAGCAGCTGCACAACACGCCGAACGGATCGGGGCCGTTCATGCTGCCCAAGTTCGAGCTGGGCGCCGCCAAGATCCGGCTCGACAAGAACGCAAACTACTGGCGCCAGGGCCTGCCTAAGGCCGACTGCCTGGAGATCACCGGCATCAACGAGTCGACCAGCCGCACCAGCGCCCTCCTGGCCGGCGAGGCCGACGTCATGACCCACCTGGACGGCGCCAGCGTGCCGGTCGTGCAGGGCAACCCCGACGTCCAGATCCTGCAGGGCAAGGGCGGCACGATCCTGACCATGAGCATGTTCGTGGATACGCCGCCGTTCGATGACGTGCGCGTGCGCAAGGCGCTGAAGATGGTGATCGACCGTCAGGCGATCCTGGACACCGCCCTGCTCGGCTTCGGCGTGATCGGCAACGATTCGCCGGTGCCGACCTCGTCGCCAGACGCCTGGACCCAGGAGGCCCCGGCGCGCGACGTCGAGGGCGCCAAGGCACTGCTGGCCGAGGCGGGCTACGCCGACGGCCTGACCGTCGACCTCTACACCGGCGATATCTGGCCGGGCCACGCGACCATGTCGCAGGCCTTCCAGCAGATGGCGGCCGAGGCCGGCATCACGGTCAACCTGATCCAGACGCCGTCCTCGGAGTACTGGGACACCGCTTGGCTGAAGCAGCCCTTCGTGGGTTCCTACTGGGGCCAGCGGCCGCCGGTGACCGCGCTCGCGATCGCGTACCGCAAGGACGCCGAGTGGAACGAGACCCACTGGTACCGCGACGACTACGAGGCGATCCTCGACGAGGCGGCCGCGACCATCGACAACGACGCGCGGCGCGCCCTCTACCAGAAGGCCGGCAAGCTGCTGGCCGAGGAAGGCGGCGTGATCGTGCCGGTCGTCACGGTGACGATCTCGGCCGTGCGCACCGGCTGCTCGGGCTACAACGTGCCGACGGACCACAACCGTCAGGATTTCTCGACGGTGTCCTGCGAATAGCCGCTGCGCACGGCTTGACGCGAGGGAGGGCTTCGGCCCTCCCTTTTTCTTTGTCCCGCGACAGAGGCCGCCATGCTTGATTTCCCGCTCGCCCAGCTCGAGCACCTGGGGCCGTACCAGATCGTGGGGCACCTCTCGTTCGTGCTGGCGGCGCCGTCGTTCCTGCTGCGCGACATCCTGCTTCTTCGTCTGGTGGCCGTGGTCGCGTCGCTGTGCAACATCGCGTTCGCCTTCGGCGGCCTGCCGACGACCAACTGGATCGTCATCGCCTGGCAGGTCGTGTTCATCACGATCAACGCGTCGTGGAGCGCGCGCCTGGTGCGCGAGCGCAGCGGCATCCGCTTCTCGGACGAGGAGCGCGAGCTCTACCAGACCGTGTTCCGCGCCTTCGCGCCGGTCGAGTTCATGAAGCTCTTGCGCCTGGCCCGCTGGTCGCGCGCCGAGCCCGGCACGTTGTTGGCCGCCGCCGGTCGGCCCGTGCCGGACCTGATGCTGGTCCACAACAACGCGGTCGCCGTCGATCTGGCTGAGGGTGGCACGCGCACGCTGCGCGACGGCGCCTTCGTGGGTGAGCTCAGCTTCGTGCGCGGCGGCGCGGCCAGCGCGACCGTGCGGGTCGTCGAACCGACCCGCTACCTGGCATGGTCCAAGCCGGCGCTGGTCGCCCTTCTGGAGCGCAACCCGGCGCTGCGCACCGCGCTGCAGACGGTGATCAGCGAGGATCTGACGAAGAAGCTGCTGGAGTCGCGTTGAAGGGTCGTCAGAGCGGCCAGACGCGGGGGAACAGCATGCCCGCCAAGGGTCGGCCTTCGACCGCGTCGAACGGCGGCAGGATCGCCACGCGGGCGTCGGTGAAGCGGTAGCCGCCGTGGTTGTAGATCGCGTCGTCGCCGACCCAGCGTGGGGTCACCGCGCGCCGCCGCCGCGCCGGTAAGCATCGACCTCGCTGTCCGTCAGGTCGCGCGGCACGTCCCTAGCGCAGGTTGGCGGCGAGGAACGACCCGCCCAGTTCCAGTCCTTCCTCGTCGATGCCGTGGCCAATCCCGCGCGCCACATGAAACTCGGCCGGCACGCCGGCTTCGACCAGGTCGCCCAGCGCCTCGTGCAGCGACGACACGGGCACCACCTGATCGGCGTCGCCGTGGATCAGCAGGATCGGCGGGTGCGCGCGCACCGCGTCGGCCAGGGTTTCGGCACCGATCAGCGCGCCCGAGTAGCCGAGCACGGCGGCGCAGGCGCGCGCCCGACGCAAGCACACGTGCAGCGCCATCATGGCACCCTGGCTGAAACCGACCAGGGCCAGCCGATCATCGCCGAGCCCCAACCGGGCGAGTTCGGCGTCGAGGAAGGCGTCGATCAGGCCGCGCGCCCGCTCGGCACCGGCCAGCAGGGCACGCGGGCTCGCGTCAAGGAAGCTGAACCACTGCAGACCCATGGGGTTCTGGTCGCACCGGTCGGGCCCGTGGGGCGAGACGAAGTGGGCGTCGGGCAGCGCGCGCGCCCACGCCGGCGCCAAACCGATCAGATCATCGCCGTTGGCGCCCCAGCCGTGCAGCAGCACGACAAGCGAGCGCGCACAACCCTGCCGCGCGGGCGGAACGGACGGACCGGACAGCAAGGCCATGGCGCGTTGACCCGAAGATGATGCGCGCCGTACCTACACCAGATGGCCGGCATCGTCACCCGCTTCGCGCCCAGCCCCACGGGTCCGCTGCACCTCGGCTCGGCCTTCGCCGCGCTGTTCGCCGAACGGGCTGCGCGCGAGGCCGGCGGTATGTTCCTGCTGCGCATCGAGGACCTGGATTTCACCCGCTGCCGGCCCGAGCACGAGGCGGCAATCCTGGAGGATCTCGCGTGGCTCGGCATCGCGTGGGACGGTCCAGTGCGCCGGCAGTCCGAGCACCTGTCCGACTTCGCCCAGGCGCTGGAACGCCTGCACGGGCAGGGCGTCGTCTACCCCTGCTTCTGCACGCGTGGCGATGTGCTGCGCGCGGCGACGGCGCCCCACGGTCCCGAGGGTCCGGTCTACCCGGGCACGTGCCGGCACCTCGACGCGGCGACGCGGGAGGCCCGCATCGCCGCGGGCCACGGCCACGCCTTCCGTCTGGACCTGGCGCGCGCGCTCGCCCTCACCGGCCCGCTCGGCTGGACCGATCGGGACGCCGGACCGCAGACCGCACGACCCGAGCTGTTCGGCGACATCGTCGTGGCGCGGCGCGACATCGGCACCAGCTATCACGTGGCCGTGGTGGTCGACGATGCCTTGCAGGGCGTGACGCTGGTGACACGGGGCGAGGACCTGTTCGCCGCGACGCATGTCCAGCGCGTGTTGCAGGCGTTGCTGGGGTTGGCGCCGCCGGCCTACCACCATCACCGGCTGATCCTGGACGACGCGGGGCAGCGGCTGGCCAAGCGCGCGCCAAGCGCCACGCTCGGCGGCCTGCGCGCCACCGGCCAGACGCCCGCGCAGGTCCGCGCCTGCCTGGGTTTCGCCTGACGACGGTGTCAGCCCGCGCCGCCGAGCGGCCAGGGCGGCTTCTCGATCACACGCACGTCATGAATGCCGTCGATGGCGCTCAGGCGCTCGATCAGGTCCTCGCGCGCCGTGCGTTCGAGGTCCACGACCTCGATGGTGAGGAAGTAGTGTTCGTCGCGATCGCTCGTCATGCCGATCAGGCGGTCCGGCATCACCCGCGCCCGCGCCATGGCCCATACGACCCGGGCGAGCACGAGGGGATCCGCCTCGGCGACGACGAGGAAGGCGGTCGATGTGACGACGTCGACCAAGTTCTCGCGTCCCGACTGTCCTCCTCGGCTGTCGAACCCGTCGTCGATCCCCACGCATAGTGTGGGGACGGGCGCGGCGAGCGGCAATGGTCGCGGGTCGTTCGGACGTGACGCCCGTCACAGGCCGAATGGGAATAGGGCGGTGCCGCCGTTCGTTTGCGGGGTGGATGCGTCCGCGCTCAGGCGGAGCGGGCCTCGGCCGTTGCGACGAACACCTTTTCGACCCCCACAAGCCTGCGCAGCCGCGCGGCCAGCAGTTCGGTCCGGTCGGCGGGCAAGTCCATCTCCAGGTTCACGGCGAGCCGCCCCTTGCGCGCGTGGTGCACGCTGGAGAACCGGCGCGGCGTGGGGAAACCCCGCGCCAGGACCGTGAACAGACGTTCCAGCGTGCCGGGCTCAGCCTCGGCGACGACGGCGAAGGATACGACGGATTGAGCGCTAGGCTCGGCTTGGGCGGACATGGCACACGATCTCCGGTGACGAATGGCGACGAACAGCGACAACCCGGCCCGTAAGTCGGACCGGGTGGCTAATTCGCGCAATCGTCCCGAAATGGAACTGTGCCATGGCGATAAGGTAGCCCCGGCATCGACCGGTTGCAAGTGATCTGGGTCACGCGGTAGCGCGCGACACGAGGCGTCGGTTGACCGCCAGCCCGGCCAGGCTGAGCACCGCGAACGTCGCGGCCATGGGCATGGCGGTGCCGTCGTGGACCAGACCGACCAGGGTCGAGGCCGCCGCGCCGAGGCCAAACTGCAGGCTACCCAGCAGCGCTGAGGCGTAGCCCGCGACGTTGCCGAAGGGCACCATGGCGAGCGCCGCCGCGTTGGGCAGCACGAAGCCGAGCGCCGTGATGCCGACGAACAGCGGTGCGATCAGCCCAGCGGTGCCGCCCACGCCCGTGGCCGCCGCCGCCATCAGGCAGAGCGCAGCCCCGGCCATCACCACCACGCCGCGCGCGGCGACGGCGGCCGGCCGGTAGCGGCGCACAATGCGGCCGCTGATCTGCGCGCCGGCGACGTAACCGACGGCGTTGGCGCCGAAGATCCAGCCGAAGTCCTCGGGCGGCACGCCGTGCAGCGTGATGAACACGAACGGCGCCGAGGGGATGTAGGCGAAAAGCCCGGCCAGGCATAGCCCGCCCGTGAGCGCGGGGCCGAGGAAGCGGCGATCCATCGCCAGCCGCGCGTATTTGGCGAGGATAGCGCCCAGCAGCAACGCGCGCACGGGCGAGCGATGGGTTTCGCGCAGGCGGAAGCACGCGGCGCCCAGACACGCCAGGCCGAACCCAGCCAGCACCAGGAAGATCGCCGACCAACCCATGTGGACCAGCACGTAGCCGCCGGCGAGCGGGGCGAGGATGGGCGCCGCGCCCATGACCAGGATCAGCGCCGAGAACATGCGCGCGGCTTCGATGGGTTCGAACAGGTCGCGCACCATGGCCCTGGCCGCGACCACGCCCGCGCCCGCGCCCAACGCTTGCAGCAGGCGCAAGCCGGTGAACGTTTCGACCGAGGGCGCCACGGCGCACCCCAGCGAGGCCAGCACGAACAAGGCGAGACCGGCGTAGAGCGGCTTCTTGCGCCCGAAGCGGTCGAGCAGCGGCCCGTAGAACGCCTAGCCAACGGCGTAGCCCAGGAAGAACACGGCGAGCGTACGTTGGATCGCCGCCGTGTCGGCTGCGAACGCGAGCTCCAGCGCCGGCAGGGCCGGCAGATACCTGTCGATCGCCATGGGCGCGAACGCGGTCAGCGCGCCCAGGATGATCGTCAGCTCGAAGCGATGCAGGCGGGTCATGAGAGGGCGGATCCGCGCCGGGCGGCACAACGGGGACGTGGCGCGCCTCTATACGCGCTTCACCCCCGGCCACGCCAAGGATTCGCGCGGCTCAGCGCCGGGCGAGGTCAGCCAGGTCGCCGACGATGGCGCCGAGGTCGAAGTCCTTGGGCGTGTAGATGCGCGCGACGCCGGCGTGGCTCAGCGCGTCGCAATCGCGGCGCGGGATGATGCCGCCCACCACCACGGGCACGTCGGCCTGGCCCTGGGCCTTCAGCCGGTCGATCACGTCGGCGACCAGCGGACCGTGCGCGCCGGACAGGATCGACAGCCCGACCACGTCGACACGCTGGGCCTTGGCCTCGGCCGCGATGTCGGCCGGTGTCTGGCGGATGCCGCGATACGTCACCTCGAAGCCGCAGTCGCGGGCGCGGAGCGCGATCTGCTCGGCGCCGTTGGAATGACCGTCGAGCCCCGGCTTGCCCACCAGCAGGCGCGGCGCGCGACCGAGCCGTGCGGCCGTGGCCGCCACCCGTTCGCGCGCAGCGGCCAGGGCATCGTCCGCGCCGGCCGCCAAGCCGTCCAGCCCGGTCGGCGCGCGGTACTCGCCGAACACTTCGCGCAAGGCGCCGGCCCATTCGCCTGTGGTGACGCCAGCGTGGGCGCAGGCGATGGACGGTTCCATGACGTTGGCGCCCGTCGTGGCGGCATCGCGCAGCGCGGCCAGCGCCGCGGCGACCTTGGCCTCGTCGCGGCCGCGCCGCCAGGTCTCGAGCCGAGCGATCTGGTCCTGCTCGACGCGCGCATCCACGCGCACCACGTCGGCGCCGCCCTGCTGGCCGAACGGCGAGAGCTCCGCGTCGGTGTAGGCGTTGACCCCGATCACGACGCACTGGCCCGCCTCGATGGCGGCCAGCCGGTCGCGGTTGGCGGCGACCAGCGCCTGCTTCATGACCCCGGCCTCGACCGCCGCGACCGCGCCGCCCAAGGCTTCGATGCGCTCGAGCTCGGCGCGCGCCGCCGCCGCCAGCTCAGCGACCTTGGCCTCGACGGTCGGGTTGCCGTCGAACAGATCATTGTACTCCAGGAGGTCCGTCTCGAAAGCAACGATCTGCTGCAGCCTGAGGCTCCACTGCTGGTCCCACGGCGTCGGCAGGCCCAGCGCCTCGTTCCAGGCCGGAAGCTGCACGGCTCGGGCGCGCACGCGCTTGGACAGCACGACCGCCAGCATCTCGAGCAGGATGCGGTAGACGTTGTTCTCGGGCTGCTGCTCGGTCAGGCCGAGCGAATTGACCTGAACGCCGTAGCGGAACAGCAGGTCCTTGGGGTCGGCGACGCCGTAGCGCGTCCGCCCGATCGCCTCCCACAGTTCGGCGAACGCGCGCAGCTTGCACATCTCGGTGACGAAGCGCACGCCGGCGTTGACGAAGAAGCTCATGCGGCCGAATACCGCCGGGAACGCCTCGGGCATCACCTGGCCCGAGGCGCGCACACGATCGAGGATGGCGAGCGCGGTCGAGAGCGCGTAGGCGACCTCCTGCACCGGCGTCGCGCCGGCCTCCTGCAGGTGGTACGAGCAGACGTTGACCGGGTTCCACTTGGGCACCGCGCCCACGGCGAAGACGACCGTGTCGACGGTCAGTCGCAGGCTCGGCTCGGGCGGAAAGACGTAGGTCCCGCGCGACAGGTACTCCTTGACGATGTCGTTCTGGGTGGTGCCGGCCAGCGCCGCGCGCGCAACGCCCTGACGCTCGGCCAGCGCGATGTAGAGCGCCAGCAACCACGGCGCCGTCGCGTTGATCGTCATGGACGTGTTCATCTGGTCGAGCGGCAGGCCCTCGAACAGGGTCGCCATGTCGCCCAGGTGGCATATCGGAACGCCGACGCGCCCGACCTCGCCGCGCGCGAGCGGGTGATCGCTGTCGTAACCGGTCTGGGTCGGCAGGTCGAAGGCGACCGAAAGACCGGTCTGGCCCTTGGCCAGGTTGGTGCGGTAGAGCGCGTTCGACGCCGACGCCGAGGAGTGGCCGGCGTACGTGCGCATCAGCCACGGACGGTCGCGCTGGGCAGTTTTTCCGGTCTTGGGGGCCATTGTCATGGTCTCGCGTGCCGAAGGTAGCCGAGCGCCCCTCATGTTGCACTGCAAAACATTCTTGCTTCGTTTACCCCGCCGGGCCAAGTATATCGTGGATCTGCACACCGAGCCGGCCTGCTGCACTGCACTGGCCCGCTCGTTGCACGGAGAACCCGGATCACCGCCCCGCCCAGGAGCCGACCATGTGTGCCGCCGCCGTCCAGGCCGCCCCTGCCAAGCCCGCGCTGAAGGACCTCTACGAGGTGGGCGAGATTCCGCCGCTCGGCCACGTGCCGGCGCGCATGTACGCCTGGGTCATCCGGCGCGAACGCCACGGACCGCCCGAGGAGGCCATGCAGGTCGAGGTGGTCAAGACCCCGCCCATCGGCCCCGACGAGGTGCTGGTTCACGTCATGGCGGCGGGCGTCAACTACAACGGCATCTGGGCCTCGCTCGGCAAGCCGATCTCACCCTTCGACGGGCACAAGGCGCCGTTCCACATCGCCGGGTCCGATGCCTCGGGCGTCGTCTGGGCGGTCGGCTCGAAGGTCAAGCGCTTCCAGGTCGGCGACGAGGTCATCGTCCACTGCAACCAGGACGACGGCGACGACGAGGAATGCAACGGCGGCGATCCCATGAATTCGCCGAGCCAGCGCATCTGGGGCTACGAGACACCGGACGGATCGTTCGCCCAGTTCTGCAAGGTGCAGGCGCGCCAGCTCATGCCGCGTCCGCGCCACCTGACATGGGAGGAGAGCGGCTGCTACGTGCTGACGCTGGCGACCGCGTACCGCATGCTGTTCGGCCACCGGCCGCACATCCTGCGCCCCGGCGACAACGTGCTGGTGTGGGGCGGCGCGGGCGGGCTCGGCTCCATGGCGATCCAGCTCATCGCCACCGCCGGCGCCAACGCGATTGCGATTATCTCGGACGACTCTAAGGAGGAGTTCGTCCGCTCGCTCGGCGCGGTCGCGGCGATCAACCGCAACAAGTTCGATTGCTGGGGCCAGTTGCCCGACGTGGACGATGTCGCGGGCTACGCCGAGTACATGAAGAAGGTGCGCGAATTCGGCCGCGCCATCTGGAACACCACCGGCAAGGGCAACGACGTCGACTTCGTGTTCGAGCACCCGGGCGAATCGACCTTCCCGGTGAGCTGCTTCGTGGTCAAGCGCGGCGGCATGGTCGTGTTTTGCGCCGGCACGACCGGCTACAACCTGACCATGGATGCGCGCTTCATCTGGATGCGCCAGAAGCGTATCCAGGGCAGCCACTTCGCCAACCTGAAGCAGGCATCCCAGGCGAACCGGCTAGTCATCGCGCGCCGCATCGACCCGTGCATGAGCGAGGTGTTCCCGTGGAACGACATCCCGCGCGCGCACACCAAGATGTGGAAGAACCTGCACAAGCCGGGGAACATGGCTGTGCTGGTCCAGGCCAAGCGCCCGGGCATGCGCACCATCGAGGAAGCGGCCGAGGCGTGAACGACCCGCGGGGATCGGCCGCGATCGACCTCGGGCGATTGACGGCGGCACTCAGCGCGGCTGAGCGTATTCTGGATAGCGCCCGGCGCGCGGTTGCCCAGCACGTGGCGCCGGGCGGCCGGCTGAACGCCGCGCGGCTCGATGAGCAACAGGCAGCGGCCCACGGCCTCGCCTGGCTTGCGACCTACGTCGAGGCGCTGCGCCAGGTGCTGGCGTGGATACGCCGGATCGACGATGCCGGCCGGCTCGGGTCGCTGGAACGCGCCATGACGCTGGCCGCGTTCGGCGAGTACCTGGCGCAGATCGCCGGCGGCCTGCCCATGAGCCAGGGCGAGATCGTGCGGCTCGCCGAGCTCGGCGTCGACGCGTCTGACATCGCGCGCTTCGCCCAGGACCCGGCGGTTGTCGCCTTGTGCGCTGAGGCTGGGGCACCGGCCGCGCGCGCGCGCCTGGCCGCGCTGCTGGCCGAGGCCGCCGACGGCGGCGAGCTCGGCGATCCCGGTTTCGCCGACGAGACCCTGGTCCAGGTGCGCGACCAGTTCCGCCGCTTCGTCGAGACCCGAGTCGTGGCCGAGGCGCCGCGTTGGCACGGCGCCGACACCTTGATCCCCATGGCGGTGATCGAAGATCTGGCGGCCATGGGCGTCTTTGGCCTGACCGTGCCCGAGGAGCACGGCGGGCTCGGACTCAGCAAGACCGCCATGTGCGTGGTCACCGAGGAACTGTCGCGCGGCTACATCGGCGTGGGCTCACTCGGCACGCGTTCCGAGATTGCGGCCGAGCTGATCCGCCACGGCGGCACCGGGGAGCAGAAGCGCGACTGGCTGCCTGGGCTGGCCGCCGGCACGATCCTGCCCACCGCCGTGTTCACCGAGCCGGGCACCGGCTCGGACCTCGGCAGCCTCAAGACCCGCGCCGTGCGCGACGGCGACGTCTGGCGCATCACCGGCAACAAGACCTGGATCACCCACGCGGCGCGCGCCGACGTCATGACCCTGCTTGCCCGCACCGACCCGAACGACAAGGGCTATCGCGGGCTCAGCATGTTCCTGGCGCCCAAGCCGCGCGGCACCGACGCCCAGCCGTTCCCGGTGCCGGGCATGAAGGGCACCGAGATCCGCGTGCTCGGCTATCGCGGCATGAAGGAGTACGAGCTGGCGTTCGACGGCTTCGCCGTGCCGGCGGCGAACCTCCTGGGCGGCGTGCCCGGCCAGGGCTTCAAGCAGCTCATGGCGACGTTCGAGAGCGCGCGCATACAGACGGCGGCGCGCGCCGTGGGTGTCGCGCGCAATGCCACCGAACTGGCGCTCGCCTACGCGCGCGCCCGCCAACAATTCGGCAAGGCGATCTACGGCTTCCCGCGCGTCGCCAACAAGATCGCCTGGATGGCGACCGAGACCATGGTCGCGCGCCAGATCACCTGGTTCGCCGCCGCCGAGAAGGACAAGGGCCGCCGCTGCGACCTGGAGGCCGGCATGGCCAAGCTGCTGGCCGCGCGCGTCGCTTGGGCGGCGGCCGACAACGCGGTGCAGGTGCACGGCGGCAACGGATACGCCGAGGAGTACCCGATCAGCCGCGTGCTGGTGGATGCACGCATCCTCAACGTCTTCGAGGGCGCCGCCGAGATCCAGGCCCACGTCATCGCCCGCCGCCTGCTCGCGGGCGGGCGGAACTGACACATCCCACGACGCGTTTGTGCCTGTCCGCCACATGTAGTACGTTCCTGCCTTGATACGAACGTGGCGCAAAACGGCGAGCCGAAAGGTCCTGGGAGGGCGGCCGGTCTAACCAGTTCCGCGGGTTGGATGTCGAAGGCGCGATCGATCTGCTGCTCGCCCTCAATCTGGCCACGTCGCTCAACGACCTGAGCCCGATGCGGAGCGTGGGGCTGCACAAGCTGAAGGGCGATCGCAGGGGCCAATGGGCCATGACGGTGAACAGTCCCTGGCGCATCTGCTTCACGTTCCGTGCCGGCGACGCATTCGACGTCGAGATCGTCGACTACCATCGAGGTTGAGGCCATGACACCCATCGCGCACCCCGGCAGGCTGCTCAAGCGCGAGTTGGCGGCGCGCGCGTTGAGCGCCAACCGCCTGGCCATCGAGCTGGGCGTTCCGTCGGGACGCGTTACCGACATCCTCAACGGCCGGCGCTCGATCACGGCCGATACGGCGGTGCGCTTGGCGCGCTACTTCAGCAACGAGGCGCGGTTCTGGCTCGATCTTCAGAGCCAGTACGACATCGCCGTCATCGAGCGCGAACGCGGCCGCGAGATCGCGCGGCGCGTGACACCGGCCGACGCCGCATGACCGGCGCCCTTCCCTACCTGGTCGGCGCGGCGCTGGCAGCGACGCTGACCGCGCTGTTCGCCGGCATCGTCGTCATGGCGCGCGGCGGCGAGCTGAACCGCAAGTACGGCAACACGCTGATGCGCACGCGCATCGTGCTGCAGGGGCTCGCGGTCGTGCTGTTCATCCTCTTGATGCTGACCAGCCGCTGACCATGGTGAAACTGACCAAGATCTACACGCGCGGCGGCGACGCGGGCGAAACCTCGCTGGGCGATGGACGGCGCGTGCCCAAGCACGATCCGCGCGTCGCCGCCTACGGCACGGTCGACGAGGCCAACGCCGTGGTCGGGCTCGTGCGCCTGCACACGACCGGCGCCGCCGATGCCATGCTCGCGCGCATCCAGAACGACCTGTTCGACCTAGGCGCCGATCTGTGCACGCCGGCCGACGGCCGCAAGGACCAGGGCGCACTACGCATCGTCGCGGCCCAGGTCGCCCGGCTCGAGACCGAGATCGACGCCATGAACGAGCGGTTGGCGCCGCTCAATTCGTTCATCCTGCCCGGCGGCACGGCCGCCGCGGCGTACCTGCACCTCGCGCGCACCGTCGTGCGCCGCGCCGAGCGCCACATGACCGAGCTGGCCGGTACCGAGCCGGTCAACCCCGAGGTGATTAAGTACGTCAACCGGCTGTCGGATCACCTGTTCGTCCTGGCCCGCCATGTGAACGACGACGGCGCCAAGGACGTGCTGTGGGTTCCGGGAAAGAACCGGTAGAGCCCTCGCGGGAGCACTGGAGCCACTCCGCCTGTCATCCCTGGGCCGGCCAAGGGCCGGAACCGGGGATCCAGAGAGGCAGCACCGGACAGTGACCCCGGAGTCCCGGTTCGTCGCATTCACGGCGCCCGCGAGTGACAGGAGAGCGCGTGGCTACGATTCGATCGATTCGCCGCTCTAGCGCCTTGCCCGCGCATGGATAGCACAAGGCCAGGATCCAAGAACCGTGCGTTTGAATCGGGAGGCGACCTAAGATTTATTCGGTTCTTTCTTCATGTTTTGATAACATGAAGTCAGCGAATTTCATAGAGTCTATGCGAAGTCGGATTTGTCTCGATTCATAACGAGTAACAAATGAAGAGCATCATTGTCTGGTTGTCATGTGCCGCGATTGTCGTCTGGATACTCGTCGATACGCCCATTGTTATTCTTACTCAGGACTGCGCCGCGCTAACGCCGCGCCAGCGCGGTGACAAGGCCGGCGCCGATCAAGAGCGTGCCGCCGGCACGGTCGAGCCAGCGGCGCACGGAGGCACGCGTCATGCGGGTGCGCAGGGCGCCGGCGAACGCCACCCACAGGGCCGCGTTGATCGCCGCGAGCGTCACGAAGGTCGCGACCAGGACCGTCGTCTGCGGCAGCAGCGGCTGGTCGGCCGCCATGAACTGCGGCACGAAGGCGACGAAGAACACGATGCTCTTGGGGTTGAGCGCGGTGACCGTGAACGCCTGCAGGAACACGCCGCGCGGGCGGGGCGTCGCCCGCAGGGTCAGGGGTGTGATCGCCATGGACGAGCGCCACAGCTTGACACCCAGCCACACCAGATAGACCGCCCCAGCAAGCTTCAGCACCGTGAACAGCGTCGCCGAGGCGGCCAGGATGGCGCCGGCGCCGGCCAGCGAGGCGGACATGGCGACGAAATCGCCGAGCGCCACGCCGGGGACGCTGGCCCACGCGGCGCGCCGGCCGCTGGCGAGCGTCAAACCGATCACCAGGGTCACCGTCGGCCCTGGCATCGCCAGCAGGATCGCGCTGGCGCCCGCGAACGCCAGCCAGATTTCGGGGTTCATCGCGTCGGCTCCGTCGTTTCGAGCCGCACTCAGCCCGTGCCCGGCCCCGCCGGTCAAGCGCGTTCCGCCGTGGCGCGACGCGCGTTGACAGTGCCGGGCCGTGCCCCTAGTTTTCGCACCTGCGAAATGAACCGATGGCCGCGAGCGGCCATCCCCACCCCTCGGTCCATGGTCAAGGGTCGCGCATGAAGGTCCTCGTCGCGTGCAAGCGGGTCATCGACTACAACGTCAAGGTCCGGGTGAAGGCCGACCAGTCGGGCGTCGACCTGCAGAACGTCAAGATGTCCATGAACCCGTTCGACGAAATCGCCGTCGAACAGGCCATCCGGCTCAAGGAAGCCGGCACCGCGACCGAGATCGTCGCCGTCAGCCTGGGCGCCGAGGCGTGCCAGGAGACGCTGCGCACCGCGCTTGCCATGGGGGCCGACCGGGCCATCCACGTGCATCACGACGGCGGGCTCGAGCCGCTGGCCGTCGCCAAGCTGCTCAAGGCCGTGATTGGCGCCGAGCAGCCGAGCCTCGTGCTGCTGGGCAAGCAGGCGATCGACGACGATTGCAACCAGACCGGCCAGATGCTGGCGGGACTGCTGGGCTGGCCCCAGGGCACCTTCGTCTCGCGCCTCAAGGTCGAGGGCGCCAAGGTGGCGGCCGGGCGCGAGGTGGACGGCGGCATCGAGAACGTCGAGTTGAAGCTGCCGGCAGTGATGACCGTCGATCTGCGTCTGAACGAGCCGCGCTACGCCTCGTTGCCCAACATCATGAAGGCGCGCAAGAAGCCGATCGACAAGAAGACCCCGGCGGAACTGGGCGTCGATCCGGCGCCGCGGCTCAGGACCGTCAAGGTGGCCGAGCCGCCCAAGCGCCAGGCCGGCGTCAAGGTCGACAGCGTCGCCACCCTGGTCACCAAGCTCAAGGAAGAGGCGGGAGTCATCTGATGGCGGTCCTTCTCGTCGCCGATCACGCCAACGACGCGGTGCAGGCCGCGACGCTTCACGCCGCCAGCGCCGCGCGCCAGATGGGCGGCGAGCTGCACGTGCTGGTCGCCGGACACAACTGCGCCGGCGCCGCCAAGGCCGCCGCCGCCATCGAAGGCGTCGCCAAGGTGCTGCACGCCGACGACGCGACGCTGGGCCACAACCTGGCCGAGAACGTCGCGCCCCTGATCGCGCGCGTGGCCAAGGGCTACAGCCACGTGGTCGCGGCCGCGACCACGTTCGGCAAGAACGTCATGCCGCGCGCCGCCGCCCTGCTTGACGTGCAGCAGGTGTCGGACATCATCGGCGTCGAGGGCCCGGACACCTTCGTGCGCCCGATCTACGCGGGCAACGCGCTGGCGACCGTGCAGTCGTCCGACTCGATCAAGCTGGTCACCGTGCGCACCACGACCTTTCCGGCGGGCGCCGCCACGGGCGGCGGCGGCACGGTCGAGACCATCCCGGGCCAGGCGGACGCCGGCGTCTCCAGCTTCGTCGGCGTCGAGACGCAGCGCACCGAGCGGCCCGAGCTGACCAGCGCGCGCATCGTCATCTCGGGCGGGCGCGGCATGCAGTCGAGCGACAACTTCAAGCTGCTGTTCGACGTGGCCGACGTCCTGGGCGCCGCCGTGGGCGCCAGCCGCGCCGCGGTCGATTCCGGTTTTGTGCCCAACGACTACCAGGTCGGCCAGACCGGCAAGGTTGTGGCGCCGGAGCTCTACGTGGCCGTCGGTATCTCGGGCGCCATCCAGCACCTGGCGGGCATGAAGGACAGCAAGGTCATCGCCGCCATCAACAAGGACGAGGAAGCGCCGATCTTCCAGGTCGCCGACTACGGCCTGGTGGCGGATCTGTTCAAGGCCCTGCCGGAGTTGGCCCAGGAGTTGAAGTCGCGCGGCATCAAGCCGCGTTAGGAGCCGCCATGGACATCAAGCGCGTCGGTGTGATCGGGGCCGGGGCCATGGGCTCCGGCATCGCCCATGTGTGCGCGCTGGCCGGCTACGAGACGCGGCTGTCGGACGTCAGCCAGGAACGGCTCGACGGCGCGCTCGAGAAGATCGCCGATAGCATGGCGCGCCAGGTCGGGCGCTGCCAGATCACCGAGGCGGACCGCGCGGCGGCGCTGCAGCGCCTCAGCGGTGCCGTCGGGCTCGACCAGTTCAAGGACTGCGACTTGGTGATCGAGGCGGCGACCGAGAACGAGAAGGTCAAGAAGGAGATCCTGGCGAGCCTGTCAAGGGTGCTGCCGCCGCACGCGCTGATCGCCACCAACACCTCGTCGATCCCGATCACGCGGCTGGCCACGGCGACCGACCGGCCCGGCAAGTTCATGGGCATGCACTTCATGAACCCCGTGCCGCGCATGGAGCTGGTCGAGCTGATCCGCGGCCTGGCGACCGATCCGGAGACCTACGAGGCGATCAAGGCGATGACCAAGCGGCTCGGCAAGACCTCGGCCTCGGCCGAGGACTTCCCGGCCTTCATCGTCAACCGCATCCTGCTGCCCATGGTCAACGAAGCGGTCTACGCCCTCTACGAGGGCGTCGGTTCGGTCGAGGCCATCGACACCGCCATGAAGCTCGGCACCCACCATCCCATGGGGCCGCTGGAGCTGGCCGACTTCATCGGCCTCGACGTCTGCCTCGCGATCATGCAGGTGCTCTACGAAGGCCTGGCCGACAGCAAGTACCGGCCCTGCCCGCTGCTGGTAAAGTACGTCGAAGCCGGCTGGCTCGGACGCAAGTCGGGCCGGGGCTTCTACGACTATTCGGGGCCGAACCCCGTCCCGACGCGCTGACGACTGTTCCCCGGTCGTCGCCGTCATCATGCTGGCCCCGCGCGCTTCGTCCGCCTGCTAGATTGCCGCGTGTCGCCGCGACGCCTCGGCGCGGTTTTCTTGGGCGGGTCTCTCCTTGGCCACCGTCGCGTTCCCCTGGGTCCAGCGCTTCCGTACGCCGGGCGTGCTGTTCTTCGCGACCATCGACGCGATCGATGCCATGGGCCGCGCGCTGCTGGTCACGGTCATCCCGATCCAGGCGCTGGACGCCTTCGGCGACAGCCGCGACATCTCGCTGGCGTTCACCTTCGGGGGCGTCGCCGGGCTCGCCGGCCTGTTCACCATCCCCTGGCTGATCCGCACATTCCGCCGCCGCTTTGTCTACACCCTGGGTGTGGCGCTGCTGATCGCCGCCGCCGCGGCCCTGGCGACGGCGAGCCAGGTGGGCGTGGTGGTCGCCATCGTTCTGCGCACCTTCGCGACGAGCTGCGTCATCATCTCCATGAACCTCTACGTCATGGAGTTCATCCACAAGCGCGACTTCGGGCGCCTCGAGCCGATCCGCATCATGGCGGTGGGCGTGCCGTGGACCGTCGGCCCGTACCTGGGCGTCCACCTCTACGCCGAGGTCGATCCCTTGTTCGCCTACGCCATCGCCGCAGCTTGCGCCGCCCTGGTGCTGGCGTACTTCTGGTGGGTGCCGCTGCGCGGCCAGCCGACCGCCGCGCTGCACCGCGCGCCGCGCGCGCCCTGGCGCGACATCGGCCGGTTCATCGTGCAGCCCAGGCTCCGGCTCGCCTGGCTGCTGGCCTTCGGCCGCTCGTGCTGGTGGTCGATGTTCTTCATCTACGTGCCGCTGTTCATGGTCGAGTCGGGCCTTGGCGAGCTGGCGGGCGCGCTGGCCGTCTCGATCGGCAACGCGACGCTGTTGGTGGCGCCGGTGTTTGGCTGGCTGGCGCGTCGCTTCCACATGCGTCCCGTGATCACGGTCGCGTTCCTGGCGCTGGCCGGAACCACTTTGGCGGCCGGGCTGACCGCGGACGCGCCCTACGTGGCCGCGTCGCTGCTGCTGCTGGGCACCCTGCCCGCGGTGGCGCTTGACGGCCTCGCGATCATCCTGTTCTACCGTGCCGTGCACCCCTACGAACGGCCCGAGATGTCGGCGGTCTACTCCACCTGGCGCGACCTCTCCAACATGGCGACGCCGGGCATCGCCGCGATCGCGCTCAGCTTCGGGCCCTTGCCTTGGGTGTTCGTCGCGCTCGGCGCCACCATGTTCGTCTACGCCGCGTACTCCCGCTACATTCCCCACTCCATGTAGCCGGCGGGCACCCCGGCGGATTATAGAGGTGGCCTTCGTGCCCTGAGGAGACTTCCGCGATGTCGAGCGTGCGCCCCGTGTCCCGCCCCGCCACTGGCAGCGGTCCGTGTCTGGTCGGCTTGGCCACCCAGATGGACCCGATCGCCGGGATCGAGCCGCGCCGGCTCGCGCGCGAACTCTACGGCATCGACGGCGAGCCCGTGCCGCTGCACGGCGAGCGCAACGACAATTGGCGCGTCACGGGCACGGACGGCCGCGCCATCGTCCTCAAGGTCTCCGGCACGCTCGAGAACCTGAACGCCATCGACCTGCAGATCGCCGCGCTGGAGCACATCGGACGCCACGCGCCCGAGCTGGTGGTGCCGCGCCTGGTGCGCACGCGCGCTGGCCGCGCCGCCGTCGACCTGGACGGCGCGCTGGCCGGGCACCGCGTGTTTGCGGTCAGCCTAGTGCCCGGCCGGCCGCTCGAATCGGTCGAATACGGCACGAGCGTGCTGGAGCGGGTCGGCGGAGCGCTGGCCCGGCTCGACCGCGTGCTGCGCGGTTTCCACCACGGCTGGGTCCCCACCGACCTGGCGTGGGACATCCGCAACGCACCCGTCCTGCGCGATGCCGTTTCCCTGGTCGCCGACGCGGCGCAGCGGCGCATGCTGGACGGCATCTTCGAGCGCTTCATCACGCGCACGCTGCCGGCCTATGGCCGGTTGCGCTGCCAGTTCATCCACAACGACGGCGACGGCGCCAACGTGCTGGTCACCGAGGACGGCACGGACGTTTCGGGCATCGTCGATTTCGGCGACATGACGTTCGGCCCGCTGATCGTCGAGTTGGCGGTGCCGGGCGCCGACACAGCGCGCAAGCGGCTGGACCCGCTCGAATCGATCGGGGCGCTTGTCGAGGGCTACACCGCCACGGCGCCGCTCGAGAGGGACGAGATCGCGCCGTTGCACGACGCGATCCTGATGCGCGCGGCGACCGGCCTCAGCGCCGTCGTCTGGCGTCGCCGGCACGATCCGGCGGGCGCCGAGCTGCTGGGCGACTACGACACCCACGCCTGGGACTTCATCGAGCGCATGCTGACCCACGGCCCGGCCAAGGTTGAGGCGCAACTCGCGCGCGCGGCGCGCACCGCCGTTGTGGTGCCGGTGACGCGACCCGCCGCGCCCGCGACGCCCGGCGCCGACGCCGACCTGATCGCGCGGCGCCACCGCGTGCTGGGCAAGCACCTGTCGCTGACGTACCGCGAACCGGTCCACGTGGTGCGCGGCGAGGGCGTGTGGCTGACCGCGGCCGACGGCCGCCGCTACCTGGACGCCTACAACAACGTACCTTCGGTCGGCCATTGCCATCCGCACGTGGTGGCGGCGCTGGCGCGCCAGATCGCGACGCTGAACACCAACACCCGCTACCTGCACGAGACGGTCGTCGCCTACGCCGAGCGGCTGGCCGCGACCATGGGCAACGGCCTGGATGCCTGCATCTTCGTCAACTCAGGCAGCGAGGCCAACGACGTGGCGTGGCGCATGGCCATGGCCTGGACCGGCCAGCGCGGCGCCCTGGTCATGGAGAACGCCTACCACGGCATCACCGAGGCGGTGTCGTACCTGTCGCCCTACGAGGTGGCCGAGGACGCGCTGTCGCCCCACGTGCGCACGCTGTCCCCGCCCAACACCTACCGGCACCCGACCACCGCCACCGACCCAGGCGCCCACTACGCCGAAACCGCCGACCGCGCCATCTCGGCGCTGGCCGCCAAGGGCATGAAGCCCGCGCTGGTTATGGTCGACACGGGTCTGACCTCCAACGGCATCCCCGAGGTCGTCCCCGGCTACCTCGCCGGCGTCGCCGCCAAGGTGCGCGCTGCCGGCGGACTCTATGTCGCCGACGAGGTGCAGTTCGGCGTCGGCCGGCCGGGCAGCCACATGTGGGGCTTCCAGGTGCACGGCGCCGTGCCCGACATCGTCACCATGGGCAAGCCGATCGCCGACGGCCACCCGCTGGGCGTCGTCGTGGCGCGCCGCGACATCCTGGAGCACTTCTTCGCCAAGACCGGGTTCTTCTCGACCTTCGGCGGCAATCCGGTGTCGGCGGCGGCGGGGCTCGCGACTCTCGAGGCGCTCGAGCAGGACCGGCTGCAGGAGAACGCCCTGACCACCGGCGCCTACTTCAAGCAGGGCCTGGCCAAGCTGATGGAGCGCCACGAGCGGATCGGCGACGTGCGGGGCCACGGGCTGCTGATCGGCGTCGATATCGTCAAGGACCGCCATACCAAGGCGCCCGACAAGGCCGAGACCGACCGGGTGAAGAACCGCGTGCGCGAGCTGGGCGTGCTGTTCGGCACCGAGGGTGCCGGCGGCAACATCCTGAAAATCCGCCCGCCGCTGCCGTTCAAGCCCGAGCACGCGGACATCGCCGTCGCCGCGCTCGACCAGGCACTTGCTGGGCGCTGAGCGCCATGGCGCCGGCGGATCAGTTCGATCCGCGCCACTATGTGGGCGTGCGTCGGCCGCTGGCCGAGGCCGAGACCCTGCCGGCTTGGTGCTACACCTCGGCCGCGTTCCACACGCGCGAGATCGAGCGCGCGTTTCTCAAGCGCTGGCTGTTCGTCGCGTGCGCCGACGAGGTGCCGAACGCGGGTGACACGCTGGCGCTCGAGACCGTCGGCGGCCCCATTGCGCTGGTGCGCGGGCGCGACGGCGTGGTGCGCGCCTTCGCCAACGCCTGCCGCCATCGCGGTGCGCGGCTCGTCGAAGGGCGCGGGACGTGCCGCGCGATCGTCTGCCCCTATCACGCCTGGACCTACGACCTTGAAGGCCGCCTGATCGGCGCGCCGCGCATGGAACGCACGGCTGGCTTCGACCGCGCCGACCACGGCCTGGTTCCCATCCGCCTGGCGACGTGGCAGGGCTTCGTCTTCGTGACCTTCGACGCGCGCATCGGGCGGCTCGAGGACCAGCTCGGCGACCTGACAACTAAGCTTGGCATCTACGACTTCGACGGCATGGTGTGCACGCGGCGCACGTCCCACGAGGTGCCGTGCAACTGGAAGGTGCTGATCGAGAACGCCATGGAGGCGTACCACACCGGCACGGTCCACGGCGCGTCCCTGCGCCAGCAGGAGGCCGAGGACGAACCGACCGAGGGCGGCTGGGACGCCATCTGGATCGCGCGCGACCAGTCGATCGCCGTGCTGCCCGACGAGGCGGCGCCGTTCGATCACGTGCCCGGGCTGGCGGGGCGCGCCGCGCGCGGCACGTTCTTCACCGCCATCCACCCCAACACCCAGTTCGCCTGCACCCAGGACTGCATGTGGTGGCTGAACGTGTGGCCGCGCGGGGCCGAGGCGTGCCGACTCGAGGTCGGCACGTGCTTCCCGCGCGCCACCGTGGCGCGCCCCGACTTCGCCGCGAACGTCGCGCGCTACTACCATCGCTGGGACACCGGCGTCGCCGATGATAACGCGATCGGCGCCACCCAGCAGGTGGGCCTGCGCTTCGCCGCCCGCCCTCCCGGCCGCTACTCGTGGACCGAATCGGCGGTCCACCGCGTCAACCTCTGGCTGCTCGATCAGGTGCTCGACCCGGCCTGACGCCGGCACGTCAGCAACCAGACGAACGTCACCGCCTGGAGCGCGAGTGCCAGGCCGAGTGTTGCGGCGTAGGCCGCGACGGGCCGCTGTCCGGCCTCGGCCGGCCACAGGCCGATCAGCGCCGCCATGCCGTACTGCGCGGCGAACGCGCCGATGAACACGACCAGGTTCAAGGCGGTGTTGGCGCGTCCGGCCAACGCCAGAGGAAAACCGCGCGCGAGCTCGGGGTAGTAGAGCGTGCTGGCCACGCCGAAGGCGCCGAACGCCAGGCACGCCGCGACGGGCGCGGCATGCCCCGCCACTAGGATCGCTGCCTGGGCGATCAGGAACAGGCCGGTGCCCACATCCGCCGCGCCGCGCGCGGTGATGCCAAGGCGCCCGACCAGAGCCGACAGCGCGACGAACCCGACCAGCATGCCGATCGGGAACGCCGCCAACACGGTCGCGCGGTCGACCGCGTCCAGACCGGCCACGTCGGCCAGCCACGGCGTTGCCCACAGACCGGGCAGCGACAGGAACACCGCCTGGGTCGTCATGGTCACCGGCGCCAGCGCACGGAAGCCGCGGCTCAGAACGATCGGCGCGAAGCCCCGCTGGCCTGCGACCGGGCCGTCGCGCGGCCGCGGCGGCTCGGGCGCCCAGAACGCCAGCACCGCCGCCGGCGCCAGGATCAGCACGGCCAGCCCGGCGAACGCCGGCCGCCAGCCGACCGAGGCAACCAGCGCCTGTACGGGCGGGCGATGAGCGAGCCCAACGCGCCGAACGCCCACAGCACGCTGTTGAAGCGCGGCGCGCCGACCGGCCCAAACCACAGAGCGAAGGCCTGGAACCCGGCCATCAGGGCGACCGCCATGCCGGCGCCCAGCAGCGCGCGTCCCGCCGCCAGGCCCACCGCGCCCTCGGCCACGGCGAACAGCACGGCACCCGTCGCGGCGACGACCAGCAGCGCGGCGTCGACCCGGCGCGGCCCGAAGCGGTCGAGCAGACTTCCGGCGGGGAGTTGCATGGCGGCGAAGGCCAGGAAGAACGCGCTGGTCACCAGGCCGAGCGCGGCCGGCCCCAGGCCAAGCTCGGCCTCCAGGTCCGGCGCGACCACGGCGTTGACCACGCGGCACGCGTCGGACAGCAGGAACGCCAGTGCGAACGGCAGGACGATGCGCGCGATGGCGCCGAGGCTGGCGTGCGGTTCAGTCACGGCGGCCGCGCAGAAACCAGACGAGCGAGAGCACCTGCACCGCTAGCACGGCGCCGAACGCCACCTGGTAGGCGATCACGGAATGGCGACCCGCCTCGGCCGGCCACTGGGCCAGGATCCAGCCGGGGCCGTACTGCACGGCGAAGGCGCCGACGACGACGCCCAGGTTGGCCGCGGTCAGGGCACGGCCCGCAAGTGCCGTGCCGAAGACGCGCGTCAGCATGGCGTAGCCGTAGGCGCCGCACGTGCCTAGAAAGCCGAACGCCGTCCACAGCACGAGCGGCGCCACCATCCCATCCACGATGATCGCCGCCTGGATCGCCATGAACGCGAGCGTCGTGACCACGACCAGATGGCGCAGGGCGACCCCCGCGCGCCCCAGGCGCACGGCGAGCCAGCCGAGCGCCACGTAGCCCGCGCCCATACCGACCGCGATGGCGCCCAGGTGCAGCCCGGCGGCCGCGGCGTCAAGCCCGGCCACGTCGCGCAACCAGCCACCCGCCCACAGGGCCGGCGTCGCCAGCACGGCGGCGGTCGTCGTGGTGCACACGGGCGCAATGCGCCAGAAGGCCGCGCTGCCCAGCACCAAGCTGAGCCCGCTGAGCTCGCTCGCCAAGTTGCCGGCGCGGCGCGGGCGCGCGGGCACCGCCAGCGCGACGAACGCGGCCGCCGCGGCGATCGCCAGCGCCAGGCCGAGCAGCGGTTCGCGCCAGCCGACCGCCGCGACCAGACGCTCGGCCGGCGTGGTGCCGATCAGGCTGCCGACTTGGCCGCTGGCCAGCAAGCCGGCGTTGGCCAGCGGCAGCCACGCGGCGGGCAGCCACTGGGCGAAGGCCTGCAGGCCGGCCATCAGGGTGACCGCCATGCCGATGCCCATGACGAAGCGCGCCGCCGCCGCCGGCGCCAGCCCCGGCGCGAGCGCGAAGGCTACGGTGCCGAGCGTCGCGATGACCAGCAGCACCGCCACGACGGGCCGCGCGCCGTAGCGGTCCATCAGCACGCCGCAGGGCAGTTGCGCCACGGCGAAGCCGAGGAAATAGGCGCCGGTCACCAGGCCGAGCCCGACCGCGTCGAGCGCCAAGTCGGCCGCCAGCGCCGGCGCCGCCACGGCGTTGACCACGCGCAGGAGCTCGGAGATCGCGAAAGCGAAGGCGAAGGGTGCGCCGACGCGCAGCGCGCGCCCCAACCCGGCGGCGGCCTCGGTCATGCCCGGACCCGGCCGCCGAGCGCGAACCACACGATCGCGCACGACTGGGCCGCGACGAGCGTGCCAAACGCCAGCGTGTAGCCCTCGGGCGCGTAGGCCTCGGGCGTCGAGCCGGGCACCAGGTCGATGACCCAGCCGATGGCGTACTGCAACACGAAGGCGCCGACGAACAGGAACAGGTTGAGCGCGGTCACGGCGCGGCCCGCCATGGCACGCGCGAATGACCGGGTCACCGCGCTGTACATCAGGGCGGCGAACCCGGCGCACAGGCCGAACGCCAGCCATGGGACCCAGGGTGTGCTTGCGCCCACGCCGGCGGCGATCGCCGCCTCGGTCGCGACCAGCGCCAGCGACCCCGCCAGGACCACGCGCTCAAGGCCGATGCCGCGGCGCGCCAGCCCGCCCGCCGCCCAGCCGACCGCCAGCGAACTCGCCGTCATGGCGACCGCGATGACCAGCAGCACCTGGGCCGCCTCGGCGCGTGCCAGCCCCGCCACGTCGCGCAGCCACGGGCCGGCCCACAGACTCTGGATCGCCAGGTAGCCGCCGTGCAGCAGACCGAGGAGCGGCGCGTGGCGCCAGAAGACGCGGGTGCGCGCGATGGCACGGAAGCCGAGCGCCTGGTCGCGCCAGGATTCACGCGGCCCCGCGGGCTTCTCGGGCACCACCAGGGCCAGCGTGAGCGCGAGCAACACGGTCGCGGCGGCGAGCCCGGCGAACAGCCCGCGCCAGCCGACGACGTCGAGCGCGGCCTCGGCCGGCGCCGTCGCCACTAGCGCGCCCATGCCGCCGGCCGCGACCAGCGCGCCGTTGGCCAACGGCAGCCGATGGTCGGGAAACCACACCACGAACGCCTTGAAGCCAGCCATCAGGCACGCCGAGACGCCGAGCCCGATCAGGCCGCGCGCGAGCGCCAGCGCGCCGAGCGAGTGGCCCATGGCGAACAGGAGCGCCCCCGCCGCGGCGATCACCAGCAGCATCGCATCGACCCGACGCGGGCCGAACCGATCGAGCAGAACGCCCAGCGGCAACTGGAACGCCGCGAAGGTCAGGAAGTAGACGCTGGTCAGCAGACCCAGGTCCTCGGCAGTCAGGCCGAACTCGCCGGCCAGGCCGGGCCCGACGACCGCGTTGACCACGCGGTAGACGTAGGACAGGAAGAATCCGGCCGCGAAGGGCGCGAAGACACGGGCGACGAGCGCGGCGCTCAAGGCCGGCGTTCCTACGCCACCGCGCCGCGCGCCGCGAGGATCGCCCCGGCCAGCTCGACGAAGCCGTCGGCGCCCCGCGCGGTCGTGACCCATGCCGGTTCCGCGTCGAGGCGCCCGGCGAAGTCGCGCACGTTGGCGACGCCGACCGCGTTGGGAAAGAAGGCGAACATGGGCGCGTCGTTGGGCGAATCGCCGACGAACATCACGTTGTCGCTGGCGCCGTCCAGGTCGGTGCCGAACGCCTCGGCGAACAGGCGCCGGGTCATGGCCAGCTTGTCGTAGTCGCCGAACCAACCGTTCACGTGGATCGAGCTGACCTTGGCGGTGGCGCCGCCGGCACGGAAGTGTTCGACGATCGCCGCGACGGCCACGTCGTCCAGCGGCGCCACGTCCTCGCGGAAATCGATGGCTAGGTCGGCCTCGCGGTAGGCCTGGTCGGCGGCGACGCGGGCGCCAAGAACCGCGGCCAGGATCGCCGCCTCGATGGCGGCCAAGCGCGCGCGGTCGGCGGCGCGCTCGGCGTCCGATCTCCAGTAGCGACGGATCATCCGCCGCGCGCGGTCGTCGTAGCGGAACCAGAACGCGCCGTTCTCGCCGACCACGGCGTCGACCGGCCACTGGCGCGCGATCAGATCGCACCAGCCGGCCGGCCGGCCGGTGATCGGCACGACCGTCAGCCCGGCGGCGCGCAAGCGTTCCAGAGCGTCGTAGGCGCGCGCCGGCAGGCGGCCCTCGATCGTGAGCGTGTCGTCGATGTCGCACAGCACGAAGCGGACGTCGGCGAGCACCGCGCGCGGGCACGAGGCGAGCGGCCGCATGGTTTAGGCCAGGCTGTCGACGAAGGGATCGAGCGCGCCGCTTTCGGCCGCCACGTCAAGGATCGTGAAGCGATCGCGCGTCAGGCGGGCGTGGCGCACGACCTGGCGGTAGAAGCCGATGTCGAGGCCCAGGTCGGACGGGCGCGTCGGCGCGCCGGCACGGCGCAGCGTCGCCTCGATCTGATTGGCGGGACGCATCACGGCGCGCAGGCGCGCGCGGATGCTGTCCCAGTCCACCGCGAGCCGGGCGTTCAGCGCCGCCGCGCGCGCATCGTCAAGGCGCTTGGGCGCGAAGTCCTTCCAGCACGTGGCGCCGAGTTCGGGCCCGAACCAGCGGATCGCGTCGGCCTCGGTGACGGTGGTCGCTTCGAGCCTGGGCGGCGGCCCATCGAGCACCCGTTCCTGCAGGCGCGCGATCGTGAGCGTGGCGACCGCCACCTGCTCGCCGTGGAAAACGGGCGGCGTGCCGGCGGGCGCCTTCATCTCGATGGTGTGGCTGATCAGATGTTCCGCCTGGCTGGCCGGGTGGCTGGAGCCGCAGATCGTCATGCCGAAGCCGGACAGGATCAGGGTGCGCGCCAGCCGCTCCATGGCGCCGAGGTCGCCGGCCAGGAGCGCTTCAGGCGCGGCCATCAGGGCGTCCTCGTCCTCGGCCAGCAGAGCGAACGGCGCCTCGCGGTAGGGCGTGTCGACCAAGAAGTGCGCCAGCAACCAGTCGGCCTGGGCTGTGGAGCGCGCGATGCTGTCGCCGAGGCCTGAGCGGATCATGCGCGCCGGAGCGCCGGCCAGCACGCCCACGTCGGCGAACACGCCGGTCGGCACCACGGCGGATAAGGACTTCTTGTGGCCGTCGACCGTGATCGCCGCGTTGGTCGAGGTGTAGCCGTTCATCGAGGGCGCGGTGGCGAACACGACGTAGCGCTTGCGGTCGCGCATCGCCGTATATTTGCACAAGTCGTTGATCGAGCCCGAGCCGACCGCCACCAGGCTGTGGGCCCGCGCCGTCGCCATGCGCAGCGCCACCACCTGGTCGGCGTCGGCGTGCGGATGGTCGCCGAGATGGACCGGGATGACCGCGCCCACGGCGCCGAGCGCGGCCTCGATGCGCGCGCCCAGCAACGTGTGGGTCGTCGGATCGAACACCACGGCGAACGGCGGCCGCAGGCCCAGCCCGTCCAGGCACGCGGCCTCGCGCCCCGCCAGGCTGTCGGCGATCACCACGCGCTGGACCGCGACCTTGACCGGCTGGCCGGTTTCCGGGTCCGGCCACGTGCCCGCCAACAGCCGGTCGATCGTCCCCGAGGTCATGACCGATCAGGCGCAGGCGGCCAGGATGGCGCGAAGCTGCGAGACGAGCGCGCCGAGGCGCGACGCGAACGAGCCGTCGAACGCGGCCGAGCCGATGGTGAACGCATCGGCGCCGGCGGCCTTGAGCGCGCGGATGCGCGCCGGCGAATCGACGCTGCCGGCCACGATCAGCCGGCCGTCGCCCAGGCCCCGGCGCGCCGCGCGCACCAGGTCCAGCGGGTCCGCCTCGGTCGCCCGGTAGGCCAGCAGATCGGCGCCGGCGCAGCCCTTGGCGCGGAACGCGCGGCACTGGGCCTCGACGTCAGCCGGGCCTCCACCCAGTTTGGTCGGATGGCCCTCAGGCCGGCCGGGGAACGGGAAGTAGCCGGCCGAGGCGCCGGCGAGCGCGCCGAGCGCCGCGTCGACCTCGGTGCCGCCAAGCACGCAATCGACGCCGAGCCGGCGCGCCACGCGCACGGATTCGGCGGACGCCTCGCGGCTGGTCGAGACGATCTCGAGATAACTGGTGGCGCCGGTCGCCTTGATCGCCCGGTGTAGCTCAGTCAGCGTCGCTTCATCGACGCCGACGTCCTTGAACCCGACGTGGCGCAGACCCACGGGCGCGATCGCCTCCATGACCGTCAGGCAGTCCTCGACCGTCTGGTCGTGGCGGGTCAGCATGAAGATGAAGTCCACGGCGATCCTCCGGCGGCGGCGCGCCGAACCTAGAGCAACGCCGGATTGGATGGAACCGCCATGGTTCCGTCGGATCGGGCGGCTTCGGCTTCATGAGTCCTCGCGGCTTGGTGGGCGGGCGGACGCGCTGTTAGCATGCCGCCATGTCGCACGCCGAGGGCCTGACCGAGGTCGCCATCGTGATCGCTCTCGCCCTGCTGTGCGGCCTGGGCCTGGGCCGCCTGCGCCAGCCGGCGATCGTCGGCTACATCCTGGCCGGCGTGCTGCTTGGCCCTTCGGGGCTGGGCTTCGTCGAGAACCGCGAGGCCATCGGTTTGCTGGCGGAACTCGGCGTGCTGCTGCTGCTGTTCGTGGTCGGCATGGAGCTGTCCGTGCGCGCGTTCCAGGCGGTGCTGGGCTTCGCGCTGCTGGTGACCGTGCTCGAGATCGCCGCCACGATCCTGTTCATGGCGGCGCTGGCCCTGGTGTTCGGCTGGAATCTGGGCCTGGTGGTGCTGCTGGGCTGCGTGGTCAGCCTGTCGAGCACGGCGGTGGCGATCCGCATGCTGAGCGACATCCAAGAGCTGCACGGCGACACCGGGCGCAAGGTCGTCGGCGTGCTGATCGCCCAGGACCTGGCCTTCGTGCCCATGATCCTGGTGATCGGCGCGCTGGGCGGCGACGGCATGGCGCCGGTCGACCTGCTGCCCCTGGCGGGGGCGCTGGCGGTGCTGGGCGGCGTCTTGTGGTTCCTGGCGCGCCGGCCGGCGCTGCGGCTGCCGCTGCGCCAATGGGCGCGCGGTCAGCGCGACCTGACCGTGCTGGCGGCGCTCGCCTGGTGCTTCGCCGCCGCATCGGTCAGCGGCCTCCTGGGACTTTCCAGCGCGTTCGGCGCGTTCCTGGCCGGGTTGGTGCTCGGCAACTCGAGCGACCGGCGCGCCCTGATGCGCGCGATCGAACCGATCCAGGGCGTCCTGCTGATGGCGTTCTTCCTGTCGGTCGGGCTGCTGGTCGATCTGCCCACCATCTGGCGCAACCTAGGCACCGTGATCGTGCTGCTGCTGGTGGTCACGGTGCTGAAGACGGCGCTGAACATCGGCCTGTTCCGCACCCTCGACGAGCCCTGGCCCAACGCCTTCAAGGCCGGCACGGCGCTGAGCCAGGTCGGCGAGTTCTCGTTCGTGCTGGCCGGCGCGGGCCTGGCCGGTGGCCTGGTCGACGACGAGGTCCATCGTATCGTCGTCGCGGTCATCGTGCTGAGCCTGGCGACCAGCCCGTTTTGGTTCCTGACCGCGCACCGGCTGCACGTGCTGGCGCTGCAGCCCACCTCGTGGCGCGAGACGCTGGGCAGTCTGTACGGCGGCGAGACCTCGCGGCTGCGCGGCCTCGTCGAGCGTGCGGCCCGGCGCGCGCGGCGGCGCTGATGCCCGACGACCGGCTCGAGCGCGCGCTTTCCGCCCCGGTCGCCGGCATAGACGAGGCCGGACGGGGCCCCTGGGCGGGCCCCGTGGTCGTCGCGGCGGTGGTGCTGGACCCGGCGCGTGTGCCCCCGGGCCTGGACGATTCCAAGCGGCTGAGCGCGCTCCGGCGCGCGGCCCTGTTCGACGCGCTCGTGGCGTGCGCGACCATCGGGGTGGGCATCGCCGAGGCAGCCGAGATCGACCGCCTCAACATCCGCCGCGCGACGCATCTGGCCATGCGCCGCGCGCTGGAGGCCCTGCCGATCCGGCCGCGCCACGCCCTGGTCGACGGCAACGACCGGCCGGACCTGCCGTGCCCGGCGACGGCGGTGGTCGGCGGCGACGGCCTCTCGCTCTCGATCGCGGCGGCGTCGATCGTCGCCAAGGTGACGCGCGACCGCCTGATGGAGGCGCTGGCGCGCGCCCACCCGGGTTACGGCTTCGAGCGGCACAAGGGCTACGGCACGGCACGGCACCAGGACGCGCTGGCGCGCCTGGGTCCGTGCGCCCAGCACCGTCGCTCGTTCCGCCCGGTCGCCCAGGCGGCCGCGATCAGCCGATCTTGAGGCCCTGGAACCGCTTCTGGAAGCGCGCGACGCTGCCCGCGTTCTCGTTCAGGCGCTGGTTCATGTTGCCGGTCCAGGCCGGGTGGACCAGCGGGTCGATGTCGAGGGTCATGCGGTCGCCCGCCTTGCCGTAGGTCGAGCGGGTCTCGAACTCGGTGCCGTCCGTCATCACCACCTTGATGGTGTGATAGTCGGGGTGGATGTCCTTCTTCATGGCGTGCCTCGAACGACGCGAACCCCGGACCTGAGGCCCGGAAGGGCGGTCTTATAGCCGCCCCGGCCCGGCGCCGCAAGCGGCCGGCTTGTTGGCCGCACTCCCGCTTGCTATAGGGGCGAGGCCCGGAAGGCAGCCCATGGACCAGACGACCTTCGAGACCCTGGCGGAGCGCGCGCTCGCCGCCTTCGCCGACGCCATCGAGGCCGCCCTCGACGATGCCGACGTGGAGCATGGCGGCGGCATCCTGACTGTCACCCTGGCCGACCGGCGCCAGTTCGTCGTCAACCGGCACGCCACCAACCGGCAGATCTGGCTGTCCTCGCCGATCAGCGGGGCACACCACTACGATCCTGCCGAGGGGCGCTGGCGCGACAGCCGCGGCGGCGCCGACCTGGCCGAGCAGTTGGCCGCGGACCTGCGCGCCGCCACGGGCGTCGCCGTTACGCTCGGCTGAAGGACCACGCGTTGCGCGCCCCCACCCCGGTTCCGGACGCCGAGCCCGGCAAGGCGCCGATCGGACGTCTGCGGCCGATCCTGGCCTATCTGAAGCCCTACCGCGCGGCGGTGGCCGGCGCCATCGTCGCGCTGACCGTGGCGGCGGCGACGGTGTTGGGCATCGGTGTCGGCCTGCGCCGGCTGATCGACGACGGCTTCCGCACCGGCGACGGCGCCTTCCTGGACGGCGCCCTGGCCGGCCTGCTGTGCGTGACGGTGGTGCTGGCCATCGCCAGCTACGCCCGGTTCTACCTGGTGTCGTGGATCGGCGAGCGCGTGGTCGCGGACCTGCGGCACGCGGTCTACGGCCACGTGCTGGTGCTGGACGCCGCCTGGTTCGAGACGGTCAAGACCGGCGAGGTGCTGTCGCGCCTGACCACGGACACCACCGTGCTGCAGGTCGTGGTCGGCTCGGGCCTGTCCATGGCGCTGCGCAACGTGCTGCTGCTGCTGGGCGGCCTGGTCATGCTGCTGGTGACCAGCGCCAAGTTGACCGCCCTGGTGCTGCTGGTGGTGCCGGTGGTGGTGGCGCCCATCGTGGTCTACGGCCGCCAGGTACGCCGGTTGAGCCGGGCCAGCCAGGACCGCATCGCCGACGTCGGCGCCCATGTGGAGGAATCGGTCAACGCCGTGCGCGCGGTCCAGGCGCTGGGCCGCGAGAACCTGGAACGCGAACGCTTCGGTGTCCGCGTCGAGGACGCCTTCGCGACCGCGCTCGGGCGCATCCGGGCGCGCGCCTTGCTGACTGCCATGGTCATCCTCCTGGTGTTCGGCGCGGTCGGCGTCGTGCTGTGGATCGGCGGCCACGACGTGGTCGCCGGACGGCTCAGCGCCGGCGCGCTCTCGGCCTTCGTGTTCTACGCCATCGTGGTGGCCAGCGCCGTGGGCGCGCTGAGCGAGCTGGTGGGTGAACTGCAGCGCGCCGCCGGCGCCGCCGAGCGCCTGATCGAGCTGCTGGAGACGCGCCCGCGCATCGCCCCGCCCGCCGACCCGGCGCCGTTCCCTTCACCGTCGCGCGGCGCCGTGGCGTTCGAGGATGTCACGTTCCACTACCCCGCGCGGCCCGATCGGCCGGCGCTCGATCGCTTCGACCTGACGGTGGCGCCGGGCGAAACGGTCGCCCTGGTCGGCCCGTCGGGCGCGGGCAAGACCACCGTGCTCGGCCTGTTGCTGCGCTTCTACGACGTGGACGAGGGGCGCGTCGTCCTCGATGGCGTGGACGTGCGCCGGGCGGCGCCGGCGGACGTGCGTGCGCGCCTGGCGCTGGTGCCGCAGGACCCGGTGATCTTCGCCGCCAGCGCCTACGACAACATCCTCTATGGCCGGCCCGACGCCACGCGCGAGCAGGTGCGCGCCGCCGCCGAGGCCGCGGCGGCGGCCGCGTTCATCGACGCCCTGCCCCAGGGCTTCGACACCCATCTGGGCGAGAAGGGCGTGCGCCTGTCGGGCGGCCAGCGCCAGCGCATCGCCATCGCCCGCGCCATCCTGCGCGACGCGCCGGTGCTGCTGCTGGACGAGGCTACCAGCGCGCTCGACGCCGAGAGCGAGGCCTTGGTGCAGGCGGCGCTCGGGCGTTTGATGCAGGGGCGCACGACGCTGGTCATCGCCCACCGGCTGGCCACCGTGCAGCGCGCCGACCGCATCGTGGTCATGGACCACGGACGCATCGTCGCCGAGGGCACACATGGCGCCTTGCTGGCGCAGGGCGGGCTTTACGCCCGCCTGGCCGAGCTGCAGTTCGACCTGAACCAGCGGTAGTACGTGACTTCGGTTACACCGATTGCGCGGATCGCATCGCATCCGCCAGCGCCTTGCCCTGGCCGCACAGAACTTCAACCTGCCGCAGCTTCGATCTCTTCGGCTGTATGCCTCTTTCTTGCCATCGTGGTCCTCCTTCGAAAAACAATATCTCAGGATGGACCACTTCAATGGGGGCACCTCACTGAATGGGATGGTTTGCCCTTATTATGAAGCAAAAGAGGATTGGTGCATTTCGTTGGTTTCTGGCATGAACGATTGAATTATCTTCTTTGATTGGTCTAGTGGGTCTTGTTAAATATTGGCAATTGATGATCAGGCAGGCAATCCATCAAATATTCATTCCGCAGTGAATGGTAAATGAATGAAAAGCTATCGAGAGATTAATAAAAACGCCCCATAATTTCCCCCATGGAGTTTTCTAACTTTATCAACCAGACCTTTTTAGCCAGCTACAAATTTTCCAACACACTCTGACAGTGGCTTGCAGAAGGCGCCCATTGGCGATCCCCGACCAGCGCCCCACGATGGAAACCATGCCGAAGGCGTCGCCGACGCTACCTATATACTACCTGCATCACCAGCAAGACAGAACCGCTCGCGGTATCATCAGGTTTACTAGTTGTATTTGTTTAGAAAATCTGGCGCGCCCGAGAGGACTCGAACCCCTAACCTCCAGATCCGTAGTCTGATGCTCTATCCAATTGAGCTACGGGCGCGGGGCGGCGCGGGGCCAAAGCGTCCCGCGACGCGAAGGGACGGAACCTAGGCGAAGCCGCCCGCCGGCGCAAGGGCCGAACGCGGCCCTTCGGCCCTTCGCGCGGCCGCTGGCCGGCCCTGGGCGGAGGCGCTATACAGGGCCGTGGGCCGCTGCACACGCTACATCCTGCGCCAGCTCATCGCCGCGCTGGGGTTCGTCACCGTCGCGCTGACCGGCGTGGTGTGGCTCAGCCAGTCGCTGCGCTTCGTCGACCTGATCGTCAACAAGGGGCTGTCGGTCGCCTCGTTCCTGCTGCTGACCCTGCTGCTGCTGCCCACCTTCCTGGGCCTGATCCTGCCGATCGCGCTCTTTTGCGCGGTGGTCTTCGTCTACAACCGGCTGGTCGCCGAGCGCGAGCTGATGATCCTGCGTTCGGCGGGGCTCGGCCCGGCGGCCCTGGCCCGGCCCGTGCTGGCGCTGGCGCTGGCGGTCGCGGCGGTGGGCTACGCCATCACGCTCTACTTCATGCCGGCGAGCTACCGCACGTTCAAGGACCAGCAGTTCGTCGTGCGCACCGACCTGACCGGCGTGCTGCTGCAGGAAGGCGCCTTTAACGACTTTGCCGCCGGCCTGACCGTCTATGTCCGCGCCATCGCCGACGACGGCGGCATCCTGGGCATCCTGGTGCACGACGAGCGCGCGCCCGAGCGCCCCGTGACCATGATGGCGGAACACGGCGCCCTGATGACGGCCGACGGCGTGCCCCGTCTGGTGCTGGTCAACGGCAACCGCCAGCAGATCGCCGCCGACGGGCGCAACCTCAGCCTGCTCTACTTCGACCGCTACGTGCTGGACCTGGCCCAGTTCGTCGAACCGCCGCAGTCGCGCTGGCGCGAACCGCGCGAACGCTTCCTGCACGAACTGATCGGCCCGCCGGCGCGCGAGGAGGACACCACCTACCGCGACGAGTTGCTGGCCGAGGCGCACGCCCGGCTGGTGGCGCCGTGGAGCGGCCTGGCGCTGGGCCTGATCGCGCTGGCCGCCCTGACGGCCGGCGAGTTCAGCCGGCGCGGCGGCATCGTGCGTGTGCTGGCCGGGACGGCCGGCGCGCTCGCCTTCCTCGGCCCGGCGCTGGTGCTGGAACGCGCGATGATCGACGAACCGCGCTTGGTGCCGCTCTACTACGCGGCCCACGCGTTGGCGCCACTCGCGGCCTGGATCGTGCTGCACCGCCACCGCTGGCCGGCCTGGCGCCGGCCGGCGCCCGCGTGACGCCCATGCGGCTCGGCCCGGCGCTCGCGCTCTACATCGCCCGGCAGTTCCTGATCGGGCTGGGCGGCGCGCTTCTGCTGCTCTGCCTGCTGGCCTTCGCCATCGACTTCGTCGAGTTGTCGCGGCGCACCGCCGGGCACGAGGACGTGGGCACCAGCTTGGCGCTCACACTGGCGGCGCTGCGCGTACCCTTCCTGTTGCAGAAGGCCGTGCCGTTCGCCGTGCTGTTCGGCGCCATGGCGTGCTACACGCGCCTCACGCGCACGCACGAGTTGGTGGTGGCGCGCGCCGCAGGCGTCTCGGCCTGGCAGTTCCTGATGCCGGCGGTGGCGCTCGCCGCCCTGGTGGGCGCCTTCGTGATCGCGTTGGTCAACCCGCTGTCCTCGGTGCTGGTCAGCCGCTTCGAGCGGCTCGAAGCGGATCTGCTGACCGGCCAGACGAGCCTTATGTCGGTCTCGTCGTCGGGGCTGTGGCTGCGCGAGGGCGACGCCAACGGCCAGAACGTGATCCACGCCCAACGCGTCGCCGACCAAGGCATCGAGCTGCACGAGGTGATCTTCTTCCTCTACGAAAACACCGACCGCTTCGTGCGTCGCATCGACGCGGCCTCGGCGGTGCTGGGCGACGGCGTGTGGCGGCTCGAGCGCGTCGTCGTGTCGGCGCCCGACGAGCCGTCGCTGGTGCTGGCCGAGCTCGACCTGCCCACCGGCCTGACCGCCGCGCGCATCCAGGAGAGCTTCGCCGCGCCCGAAACCATGTCGTTCTGGGACATCCCGTCGTTCGTCCGCACTCTCGAGGCGGCGGGCTTCTCGGGCCTGCGCCATCGGCTCTACTGGCACGCGATCCTTTCGGGGCCGGTGCTGCTGGTCGCCATGGTGCTGGTCGGCACGATGTTTTCCCTGCGGCTCAGCCGCATCGGTGGCACCGGGCTCCTGCTGCTGGGCGGGCTCATCACAGGTTTCATGCTTTACTTCCTGACCGACGTCAGCCGGGCCGTGGGCCTTTCCGGCGGCCTGCCGCCCGCCCTGGCCGCGTGGGCGCCGGCCCTGGTCGCCATGCTCGCGGGCCTCGCGCTCGTCGTGTACGTGGAAGAAGGCTGAGGCCGGTGGCGGCGCGGGGAGGATGGCGGATCGCGGCCCTGGCCGCCGCGTTCGCCCTGTGCGCCGGCCTCGCGCGGGCACAGGACACCGACCAGTTCAAGGCCCCGTCGGTGTTCCGCGCCGACGAACTGACCTACGACCGCGGGCTCGACCTTGTGACGGCACGCGGCAACGTCGAGATCGCCCAGGGCGACCGCGTGCTGCTAGCGGACACGGTCACCTACAGCCAGCGTGCGGACACGGTGACCGCCTCGGGCAACGTCACGCTCTTGGAGCCCACGGGCGACGTGGTCTTCGCCGACTATGTCGAGCTGCGCGACCAGCTCAAGGACGGCGTGGTGACCGGCATCCGCGTGCTGCTGGCCGATCGTTCGCGCTTCGCGGCCAACGCCGCCGTGCGGACGGGCGGCAACCGCACCACCATGTCCAAGGCGGTGTACTCGCCATGCGAGCTGTGCCCGGACGACCCCGAGCGCCCGCCGCTGTGGCAGATCAAGGCGATCCGCATCATCCACGACCAGGACAGCCACGACGTCATCTACAACGACACCTGGCTCGAAGTGTTCGGCGTGCCGATCGCCTACACACCCTATTTCCGCCACCCGGACCCGACGGTCGAGCGGCGCACCGGCCTGTTGACGCCGACCTACGGCACGTCCTCGAACCTGGGCACGTTCATCGAGACGCCGTTCTACGTGGCGCTGGCACCCAACCGGGACTTCACCTTCACGCCCAAATTCACCACCAAGGAAGGCGCCGTGTTCTCCGCCGAATACCGGGCGCGCACGACGAGCGGCCAGTACCGCCTGGAAGGCAGTGTCACGCGCACCGACGAGCGCGACGACCGCGGCGTCAAGACCGGCCTGATGGAGACACGCGGGCACCTGCGCGGCACCGGGCTGTTCCAGATCGACGAAACTTGGCGCTGGGGCTTCGACGGCTACCGCGCCACCGACGACACGTACCTGACGCGCTATGGGATCAACGAGTCCGATACGCTGGCCGGTCGCCTCTACACCGAGGGCTTCCGCGAGCGTTCGTACGCCACGGCCGAGGGCATCCTGTTCCAGGGCCTGGAAAAGACCGACAATCCCGGCCTGACGCCAATCATCTCGCCGCAATTCGACGTCAACCTGGAAAGCCGGCCCGAGGACGACGGCTCCTACGCCACGTTCGACATGAACGGCTTGGTGCTGACCCGCACCGACGGCACCGACAGCCGGCGCCTGTCGCTCGACGCTGCGTGGCACCGGCCCATCGTCGGCGGCGCCGGCGACGTGTGGGACCTGACCGCCCGGCTGCGCGGCGACGCCTACATCTTCGACGACGTCGCGGTGCAGGGCCGCGCAGGCGGTACCGAGAGCGGCTTCACCGGCCGCCTGATTCCCGAGTTGTCGGCGCAGTGGCGCTGGCCGTGGGTGCGCCACCAAGGCACGACCAGCCAACTCATCGAGCCCGTGGTGCTGGGCGTGCTGAGCCCCTATGGCGGCAATCCAGTGCGCATTCCCAACGAGGACAGCACCGACTTCGAGCTGACCGACATCAACCTGTTCGAGACCCAGCGGTTCCCGGGGCTCGACCGGGTCGAGGGCGGTCCGCGCGTCGCCTACGGCCTGCGGCTCGGCGTGTTCGGCGCCGGGGGTGGTCGGACCACCACGCTGTTCGGGCAAGCCTGGCGCGCCCACGACGACGACACCTTCGACGTGGGCTCGGGCCTGGAAAGCGACTTCTCGGACTTCGTCGGCGGCGCCGAACTGGCGCCCGGTCCCAACGTGGACGTGGCCTACCGGTTCCGGCTCGACAAGGACAACCTGAAATTCCGCCGCAACGAGGTGCAAGCCGTGCTGGGCCCGCGCGACCTGCGCCTGACGCTCGGTTACCTCGCGTTGGCCGACAAGACCAGCGACGTTGAGGAGCCCGAGCGGCGCGAGGAGGTGAGCCTAGCCGCGCGCGTGGCGTTCCTGCGCTACTGGACGCTGACCGCCGACGCGCGCCGAGACCTGATCGGCGACGGCTTCGTCACGGCGGGTGGTGGCCTGGTCTACGAGGACGAGTGCATCGCTCTGGGCGTACAGGTGCGGCGACGCTTCACCAGCGACCGTGACGCGCCCGAGGACACCTCGGTCCGGTTCATTGTCAAGCTGCGCCATCTCGGTTAGAGAACCGGAGGCATCGCGCGGCGCGCGCGGCGGCGTGCGCCGGCAGGGCCGGAGAATCCATCGGTGAATCGCGCGTTCGACGTCACACGGCCTTGCCTTGTCGCTCTGCTCGTGCTGGCCACGTGGTCGTGGACGGCGGCGGCCCAGGATACCCAGCGCATCGCCGCCGTGGTCAACGACGACGTCATCTCGACACTCGACCTCGCCGAGCGGGTCGAGCTGGTGGTGCGCACGACCGGCTTGGCCGACAACCAGGAGAGCCGGGAACGGATCCGGCCGCAGGTCATGCGCACCCTGATCGACGAACGCCTGCAGATCCAGGAGGCCGCGCGGCTCGGTGTCGAGCTGCTCCCGGGTGACGTCGACGGCGCCGTCCGCTTCCTGGAACGACAGAACAATGTGCCCGAAGGCAAGATGCTCGAGATCCTGGAATCGCGCGGCGTGCCCGCGTACACCCTGTTGAACCAACTCGAGGCCGAGCTAAAGTGGGCACGACTGGTGCAGGCGCGCGTGCACCGCGTCGTGTCGATCACCGATGCCGACGTGGACGAGGTCCTGGAGCGGCGCGCCGCCAGCCAAGGGAAGCCCGAGATCCGCCTGGCCGAGATCTTCCTGGCGGCGGCCGACCCCGCGCAGGGGACCGAGGTGGCCGCCGCCGCCAACCGCATGGTCGAAGACATCCGGGCCGGTGCCAATTTCGCGGCGCTCGCCCGTCAGTTCTCCCAGTCGGCCAGTGCCCGCACCGGCGGCGACCTGGGCTGGACCTTGGCGGATCAACTGGCCGAGGACGTGGCGACCGCCGTCGGCGACGCGCCCGAGGGTGCGTTGATCGGCCCGGTCGCGGCGCGTGGTGGCTACACGATCATGTTGGTGGTCGGCCGCCGCACGTTCGGCCAAGTGGACGTCGGCGACACCATGCTGAACCTGGAGCTGGTGGCACTGCCCTTGCCGACCGTCGTCTCCGAAGCCGAGGAGCAGGAGCAGCTGGCCCGCGCCCGGGCCGCTGCGTCGCGCATCACCGGCTGTGACGACGCCGAGGCCGCGGCCGAGGCGACACCGACGTCGCGTCATCGCGTGATCGGCGACTATCGGCTGGGCGACCTGGTGCCCGAATTGCGCACCGCGGTCGCCGACCTGCGACCGGGCGGCGTCAGCGCGCCGATGGTCGCCGGCGGCGTCATCAGCATCCTGGTGGTGTGCGACCGCCGCGAGCCCACGGTCACCGAGCCGACGCGCGACGAGATCCGTGAATCGCTCCTGAGCCAGCGTACCGAGCTGATCTCGCACGGCTACCTGCGCGATCTCAGGCGCAGCGCCTTCTTGGACGTCCGGCTGTGAACGCGCGCATCCGGCCGCTGGCCGTCACCATGGGCGAACCCGCCGGCATCGGCGGCGACATCGTGCTCAAGGCCTGGCACGACAGCCGCCAGGACCTTCCGCCCTTCGTTGCGCTCGACGATCCAGAACGCCTGGCCACCTTCGCCCGCCGCCTCGGCCTGAACGTGCCCATTCGCGTGGTCGCCGAGCCCGAGGACGCCGTCGCCGTGTTCGACCAGGCGCTACCGGTCCTGCCGGTGCCCCTGGCGCGCGCCGTCGAGCCGGGCAAGCTCGATCCGGCCAACGCACCGGCGACGCTTGAGGCGATCCGGCGCGCGGTCGCACTGGCCCGCGCCGGGCGCGTGGATGCCGTGGTGACCAACCCTATCCACAAGAAGGTGCTGATAGACGCGGGCTTTCGCCATCCGGGCCACACCGAATTCCTGGCCGAACTGGCGGGCGGCGACGCCCACCCGGTCATGATGTTGGCGTGCCCGGGCCTGCGCGTGGTGCCGCTGACCGTGCACGTGCCGCTCGCCGAGGTGGCGCGGCGCATCGACGGCGCCCTGTTCACCACGGTCGCGCGCACTACGCTGGATGCGCTCCTGCGCGATTTCGGCATTCCCGGTCCGCGCTTGGCGGTCGCCGGGCTGAACCCGCACGCGGGCGAAGGTGGTGCCTTGGGGCGCGAGGAGATCGAGGTCATCAAGCCCGCGCTGGCGACGCTGCGCGTCGAGGGCTTCCACGTTGCCGATCCGGCGCCCGCCGACAGCCTGTTCAACGCCGAGGCGCGCGCCGGCTACGACGCGGTGCTGTGCATGTACCACGACCAGGCGTTGATCCCGCTCAAGACCATCGACTTCAAGCGCGGCGTCAACATCACGCTCGGCCTGCCGTTCGTGCGCACCTCGCCCGACCACGGCACCGCGCTCGACATCGCCGGCACCGGCGAGGCGTTCGCCGACAGCATAACTGAGGCGCTGATCGTCGCCTCGGCCATGGCGCGCCGGCGACGCCATGGCTGACGAGCCCGCGCTGCCGCCGCTGCGCGAGGTCATCGCGCGGCACGGCATCGCGGCACGCAAGGCGCTCGGCCAGAACTTCCTGCTCGACACCAACCTGCTCGCGCGGATCGCGCGGGCGTGCGCGGTCGAGGGCCGCGCCGTAGTCGAGATCGGCGCCGGCCCGGGCGGCCTGACGCGGGCATTGCTGGCCGCTGGAGCCACGCGCGTGGTGGCGGTCGAGCGCGACCAGCGGTGCGTCGCCGCGCTCGGCGAACTGGCCGCGGCCTTGCCCGGCCGCCTCGAGGTGGTCGATGCCGACACCACGACGATCGACGCCGTGGGCCTGGTACCCGCGCCAGCGACGATCGTCGGCAACCTGCCGTTCAACGTGGCGACGCCGCTGATCGTCGGTTGGCTCGGCCGGCCCGATTCGATTGCCTCCATGACGCTCATGGTCCAGCGCGAGGTGGCCGACCGCCTGACCGCGACGCCCGGAGCGAAGGACTACGGACGCCTGGCGGTGCTGGCGGGCTGGCGCTGGCGCGTCGCACGGCTGTTCGACGTGGCCGCGCGCGCCTTCGTGCCGCCGCCCAAGGTGACAGCCTCGGTGCTACGCTTTGAGCCTATGCCCCAGCCGGTGGCCGAGGCTGACGCGCGCCTGCTGGGGCGCGTCGCCCAGGCCGCGTTCGGCCAGCGGCGCAAGATGCTGCGCTCATCGCTCAGGGCCCTCAGCGTTCCAGTCGAACCCCTGCTCGCGGCCGCCGGCATCGACCCGACCCGGCGCGCCGAGACCCTGACGACCGCGGAGTTCTGCGCAATCGCGCGGGCGTTGGCCGCCGCGTAGGGGCATGTCCGCCTGTCTCGACGCCGATATTGCTGTAGCGGCGGGGACGGCACGGTGCTATGAGGTGCCCCGCGCCCGTCCGGGCGCCATGACGGGAGGCGGACGCCAATGATCGGCGTAACTGCACGACGACGACGAGGAGCTACCTCGCCCTGACGGCGAGGTGCCATGCGCGTTCGTTCGCCGCCGGAGCATCCCGGCGGTTCCCGGTTTCGCTTCCCTCCGGAGCACAAGGCCGAAACGAGCGTGCGCGGCGCGGCGCCGAAGCCCCGCGCGCAACCCCGTTCCCGGACCCGCCATGATCCATCTCAGGCTCGAACTGCCCGACGACGCCGACGCCATCACCGACCTGACGCGCATTGTGCTGGGCGCGCGGTCGACCCACAGCCCGGCCGCGCGCATGCGCGCCGGTTCCCGCTCCATCGCCGATCTCTGCCTGGTCGCGCTGGACCAGGGATCCAACCTGGTCGGTACGTTGCGCTTCTGGCCGGTCGCCGTCGGCACCCATCCGGCGATCCAACTCGGCCCGCTGGCGGTGCGGCCCGAGCGGCGCGGTGAAGGCTTCGGCCGCGCGCTGGTGCGCGAGGGGCTCGAGCGGGCACGCCGCGCCGGGCACCGTGTCGTCGTGTTGATCGGCGATCCGGGCTACTACAGGACGTTCGGGTTCCTGCCGGCCACGGCCCTGGGCCTACACCTGCCGACGCCCGAGGACGAGGCGCGTTTCCAGGTGTTGGCGCTGGAGGCCGACGCGCTCGCCGGCGTCAGCGGCATCGCCGGACCGCGCCACGACGCGATCGCCGTGCGCGCCTGATCAGGCTCCGTCGGTCAGGCGCGCCACGAAGCCAGCCAGGCCGGTCTGGCGGACGCGGCGTCGGCGTTCGGCCGCCAAGATCGCGCGCACGGTCGCGACGCTGTCCTGCACGTCGGCGTTGACGACCACGTAGTCGTACTCGTCCCAGTGCGCCATTTCGGCGTTGGCCTTGGCCATGCGGCCCTGCACTACCGCGTCGCTGTCCTGCTGGCGCGCGCGCAGCCGACGTTCCAGCTCGGCCTTGGACGGCGGCAGGACGAACACGGTGATCAAATCGTCGCGCATGCGCGCGGCGATCTGGCGCGTGCCCTGCCAGTCGATGTCGAACAGCATGTCGCGGCCCTTGCCGAGCACCTGTTCGACGAGCGCGCGCGGCGTGCCGTAGCGATGGCCGAATACCTCGGCATGCTCGAGGAACGCGTCGCGCTTAACCATCTCGTCGAACGCCACGTCGTCGATGAACCGGTAGTCGACGCCGTCGACCTCGCTCGGGCGGCGTGGCCGCGTGGTCGCCGAGACCGACATGACAAGATCGGGCTCGAGGTCGAGGAGCTTGCGCGAGATCGTCGTCTTGCCCGCGCCCGAAGGCGAGGAGAGCACAAGCATCAGGCCACGGCGGACGATTGACGGTTCGGTCATTCGACGTTGAGCGCCTGTTCGCGGAACTGATCGATGGCCACCTTGAGCGCGATGCCGTGGCGGGTGAGCGCGACGTCGACCGACTTGGACGTGAGCGTGTTCGCCTCGCGGTGCAGCTCCTGCGCCAGGAACCCTAGCTTGCGTCCCACCCCCTGCCCCTTCGCGAGCAGCGCGCGGCATTCCGCCACATGAGCGGCGAGGCGATCGAGTTCCTCGCGCACGTCGCCCTTGACCACCAGGAGCGCGAGTTCCTGGACCAGCCGTTCCTCGGGCACGCCGGCGCGCGCCTCGAGCAGCTGCGCGACCAGATCGCGCAGCCGCTTGCGCAGCGCCTCGGGCTGGGCCGCCGCTTCGGCGGCAGCCACCTGGACGTGACCGGCGATGTCGTCGAGCAGGCCGCCCAGGATCACGGCGAGCCGGGCGCCCTCGGCGGCGCGCGCGGCGACCAGCCCGTCGAGCGCCTGGCGGAGCGTCGCCGTCATGGCGGCCTCGCGCGCCTCGCGCGTGGCGGCGTCCTCGTCCGATTCGGCCTCGACCACGCCCGGCAGGCGCAGCAGCCCGTCGAGCCGGGGCGGCGCCACCGTGGCGGCAGCGCCCAGGTCCGAGACCAGCGCCAAGACTTGATCGAGCACCACGCGGTTGACCACCAGCCGACCCTGGCCCGCGTGGCGCGCCACCTGCAGGTTGAGCGTCACGCTACCCCGGCCGATCCGCTCGGCGGTGAGCGCCCGCGCGGCCGATTCCAGGGGGTCGAACCCGGCGGGCACCCGGCAGCGCACGTCGAGCGCGCGGCCGTTGACGCTCTTGGCCTCCCAGGTCCAGGCGCACGCCGCGTCCTGGCCGGTGGCGCGGGCGAACCCGGTCATGCTGGCGAGCGTCACGATGCGAACCCCGACCCGTCCCCTGGTGCTGATCGGCTTCTTAGTATACTCCCCGGCCCTTGCCAACGACGGGCGGAACCATGGCATCGAGCATCCTGATCACGGGCGCGAGCAGCGGGCTGGGCGCGGCCCTAGCGGAACTCTATTCCGCGCCGGGGGTCCACCTGGCGCTCGTCGGTCGCGATGCGGGCCGGCTGGAGGCCGTCGCCACGCGTTGCCGCGACGCGGGCGCCACGGTCGCGTCCGCCGGCATCGACGTGACCGATCGCGCCGCCATGGCACGCTGGGTCACCGCGGCCGAGGCGGCGCATCCCCTCGACCTGGTGATCGCCAACGCCGGTGTCTCGGCCGGCACGGGTCGCGGCGAGGAATCGGCCGATCAGGTGCGCCGCATCCTGGCGATCAACGTCGACGGCGCGATGAACACCGTGCTGCCGGCGATGCCGCCCATGATCGCACGCCGTCGCGGCCAGATCGCCTTGATGGCGTCGCTCGCCGCGTTCCGGGGTTTTCCCGGCGCGCCGGCCTACTGTGCCAGCAAGGCGACGCTCAAGATCTTCGGCGAGGGCCTGCGCGGCGACCTGGCGCCGCGCGGCGTCGGCGTGACCGTGATCTGTCCCGGTTACGTTGACACCGCCATGACGCGGGTCAACACGTTCCGCATGCCGTTCCTGATGGACGCCGAGGGCGCCGCCCGCATCATCCGCCACGGGCTCGAACGCAACCGGGCACGCATCGCCTTCCCCTGGCCGCTCGCGTTCGTCGCCTGGCTGGCGGGAACCCTGCCGCCCGCGTGGCTCGACCCGCTGCTGGCCCGCCTGCCGCGGAAGGTCTAGGCCCTACTCCGCCGCCTGCTGATCCCGGATCTTGCGCCACTTGGCGACGTTGCGGTTGTGCTCGGCCAGCGTCATTGCGAAGGCGTGGCCGCCCGAACCGTCGGCGACGAAGTAGAGCGCATCCGTCGCCTCGGGATGCAGCACGGCCTCGAGCGAGGCGACGCCCGGGTTGGCGATCGGCCCGGGCGGCAGCCCGGATGCCTGGTACGTGTTGTAGGGGCTGTCGAAACCCAGGTCGTCGCGGGTCAGCGCACGCCCGAGCGGCGCCTTGCCGCCGGTGAGCGCGTAGACCACGGTCGGGTCCGACTGCAGCGGCATGCCGCGCGCCAGCCGGTTGTAGAAGACGCCGGCCACCTTGGCGCGCTCGGCGGCGACGCCGGTCTCCTTCTCGACGATCGAGGCGAGCACGACCGCCTCGGCCGGGCTCGCCAGCGGCAGGTCGGGTGCGCGCGCCGCCCACAGCCGGGCGAGCGCCGCTTCGAAGTCCGCCGCCATGCGCGCGATCACGGCGGCGCGCTCATCCCCGCGCGCCACGTGGTACGTCTCGGGTAGCAACGTGCCCTCGGGCGGCGCTGGCGGCGGGGTGCCCTGCAAGACCGCGCTGGCCGCCACGATGGCGACGATCTCGGTGCTGGTCAGACCTTCGGGTACGGTGACGCGGTGAACGATGGTGCGGCCCTCGACCAGCATCGCCATGATCGCGCGGCCCGAGGCGCGTGCCGGGATCTCGTACTCGCCGGCCTTGAGCGCGCGGCCCTGGTCCGACAGCCGCACGGCGATCTGGAACACGGTCGGGTCGTCGGTCGCGCCGACCTCGCCGAGACGCTTGGCGACGGCGGCGAGGCCGGTGCCGCTCGGCAGATCGACGATCACCGGTGCGTCGAGCGGCCCAGGCGCGTCGAAACGGTCCTGCACCCAGCGATAACCATAGGACCCACCGGCCGCGACGACGGCGAGCAGGATCAGACCGTAGAGGAGGGGTCGGACCATGGCCGCGGCGGCCGCCGGCCGGGCCTCAGGGCGCCTTGGCGAAGACCAGGCTGGCGTTGGTGCCGCCGAACCCGAACGAGTTGGTCAGCGCCGCGTTCACCCTACGCGCCTTGGCCTTATAGGGCACCAGGTCCAGGTCGCAGCCCTCGGACGGGTTGTCCAGGTTGAGCGTCGGCGGCACCAGGTCGTTCTGGATCGCCAGGATCGTGAAGATCGCCTCGACGCTGCCCGCCGCGCCCAGCAGGTGACCAATCGACGACTTGGTCGAGGACATGACCAGCTTGTAGGCGGCCTGGCCGAAGAGACGCTTGACCGCGCCGAGTTCGATCTCGTCGCCGAGCGGGGTCGAGGTGCCGTGGGCGTTGATGTAGTCGATGTCGTCGACCGTGCGGTCGGCATCCGCGAGCGCGGCCCGCATCGAGCGGAAGCCGCCATCGCCATCCTCGGCGGGCGCGGTGATGTGGTGGGCGTCGCCCGACATGCCGTAGCCGATGATCTCGGCGTAGATCTTGGCGCCGCGCGCCTTGGCGTGATCGAGCGCCTCGAGCACGACGATGCCGGCGCCTTCGCCCATGACGAAACCGTCACGGTCGCGGTCCCACGGGCGCGAGGCGCGCGGCGGGGTGTCGTTGAACGCGGTGGACAGCGCCCGGCTGGCCGAGAACCCGGCGATGCCGATGCGACACACCGCGGCCTCAGCGCCGCCCGCGACCATGACGTCGGCGTCGCCGTAACCGATCATGCGGCTGGCGTCGCCGATCGCGTGGGCGCCGGTCGAGCACGCGGTGACCACGGCGTGGTTCGGTCCCTTGAAGCCGTAGCGGATCGCAACGTGGCCTGACGCCAGGTTGATCAGGGACGACGGGATGAAGAACGGGCTGATGCGGCGCGGCCCCTTCTCGTGCAGCAGCACTGCGGCCTCGGCGATGGTCTTGAGCCCGCCGATGCCCGAGCCGATGATCACGCCAGCGCGTTCGCGTTCCTTGTCGGTGGTCGGGGCCCAGCCGGCGTCCTCGATGGCCTGGCCCGCCGCGGCCAAGGCATAGAGGATGAAGTCATCCATCTTGCGCTGGTCCTTGGGCGCCACCCAGTCGTCGGGGCGGAAGGCATGGGCCGCGTTGCCGCGCGGCACCTGGGCGGCCACCTTGGACGCCAAGTCCGAGGTGTCGAAATCCTCGATCGCCCGGATGCCCGATTCGCCCGCCACGAGCCGATGCCACGTCGGCCCGATGCCGCAGCCCAGCGGCGTCACCGCGCCGATGCCGGTGACGACGACGCGGCGGTAGTCACGCTGGCGTCGGCCGTTGCCCGATCCAGTCAAACGCTGCTCCCCGATCCCGCCGATCGACGGTGGCTCAGCGCCCGGCGTGCTCTTCGATGTACGAGATCGCGTCCTTGAGCGTCAGGATCTTCTCGGCGGCATCGTCGGGGATCTCGCAGCCGAACTCCTCCTCGAACGCCATCACCAGTTCAACCTGATCGAGACTGTCGGCGCCCAGGTCGTCGATGAAGCTGGCGGTTTCCGTGACCTTCGTCTCCTCGACGCCGAGATGGTCGATGACGATCTTCTTTACGCGTTCCAAAACGTCGCTCATGAGGATGTCGTCTCCGTGATCGGGATCAGGTGCGTCCGCGTCGCGGCCGGGCCCCGGGGCTGCACCCAGTGGCGTCATGTAACACAGTCCGCGGGCCTTGGCGAGACCCACCGAGGCCACGAAATCATCATCATATCATGGCCATCCCGCCGTTGACGTGCAGCGTGTGACCGGTGATGTACGTGGCCTCAGCGCTGGCCAGGAACGCGACGCAGGCGGCGACGTCCTCGGGCGTGCCCAGACGCGCGGTCGGGATACGCGGCATCAGGCGCGCCTTCTGATCGTCGGTCAGCACGTCGGTCATGGGCGTCGCGATGAAGCCGGGCGCGACGCAGTTGACCGTGATGCCGCGTTCGGCGACCTCGGCGGCGAGCGCCTTGGACATGCCGACCAGGCCGGCCTTGGCGGCGGCGTAGTTGGCCTGACCCGGGTTGCCCGTGGCGCCGACCACGGACGTGACCGCGACGATGCGCCCCCAGCGTCGGCGCAGCATGCCGCGCACCGCGGCGCGGCTGAGGCGGAACACGGCCGTCAGGTCGACGTCCAGCACGTGCTGCCAGTCCTCGTCCTTCATGCGCATGACCAGGGTGTCGCGGGTCAGGCCGGCGTTGTTGACCAGGATGTCGAGGCCGCCGAACGCCGCCTCGGTACCCTTGACCAGGGCCTCGGCGGCGGCCGGATCGGCCAGATCGCCAGCCAACACCGCCACCCGCTGGCCAAGCTCGCCCGCCAACGACTCGAGCGCCGCGACGTTGCGGCCGGCCAGCGCCACCGAGGCACCCTGGCCGTGGAGCGCGCGCGCGATCGCCCGGCCGATGCCGCCCGAGGCGCCGGTCACCAGCGCGTGCCGTCCCGTCAGATCGAACATGGTGCCTCGCCTTCTTGGCCTAAAGGGTCTTGAGGAACGACTCGACCTCTGCCGGCGTACCAACGGCCAGCGGTGTCAGGTCGCGGTCGATGCGCCGGACCATGCCGAACAGCACCTTGCCTTCGCCGAGCTCGACGATGGTGTCCACGCCCTCGGCCTTCAGACGCATCATGCTTTCGCACCAACGCACCGTGGCGGTGACCTGCTCGACCAGCAGGCGGCGGATCGCCGAGGGCTGATCCACCGGCTGGGCGGTGACGTTGGCGACGACCGGCACGGCGGGCGTCGCGATGGCACGGGTCTCGAGCGCCGCGGCGACCCGCTCGGCCGCCGGCGCCATCAGGGCGCAATGAAACGGCGCGCTGACGGTCAGCCGCACGCAGCGCTTGGCGCCCTTGGCCGGCGCCAGAGCCTCGGCCCGCTCGATGGCGGCGGCCGTCCCGCTCAGCACCACCTGGCCGGGTGTGTTGGCGTTGGCCACAGCGCACACCTCGCCGGCCGCCGCCTCGGCCGCGATGGCGGCGGCGACGTCGACCTCGACGCCAAGCAGCGCGGTCATGGCACCGGCACCCGGGGGCACCGCCTCCTGCATGGCCTGGCCGCGCAGCCGGAGAAGCCGCGCGGCGTCCGCCAGGGGCAAGGCGCTGGCGGCGACCAGGGCGCTCCACTCGCCGAGCGAATGGCCGGCCACGAAGGCGCCCCGCGCCATCAGGGGGCCGCCGAGCTCGGCCTCGAGCGCCCGCGCCACGGCGACCGAGACGGCCATGATGGCCGGCTGGGCGTTGGCGGTCAGCGTCAGATCCGCTTCGGGCCCGTCGTGCATCAGGCGCGACAGCCGTTCGCCCAGGGCGTCGTCGACCTCCTCCAGCACGTGGCGCGCGGCGCCGAACGCCTCCGCCAGGGCGGTTCCCATGCCCACCGCCTGGGATCCCTGGCCGGGAAAGACGAATGCCCGCGTCATGTCACCCTCTTCGTGCCGCGCCGGGCGCAGTCAAGGGGCGCGGTCGCGGACCTGTCAAGCGGGCTTGCACGGGCCGCCATTCTGGGTATAGTCCGCATCTTCGCTGGACGGCCGGGTCCGGGCGCCGCGCAGTTTGTCGTGCGCGACGACGGTCCGGTTTGTCCTGCCCTAGCGTGGAGACGAGGGGACATGCCCTTCTACGAGAGCACGTTCATCGTGCGGCCCGACGCGTCGAACCAGCAGGTCGAGGCAATCACCGCCACGATGACCGAACTGGTGCAGAACAACGGCGGCAAGGTCGCCAAGAGCGAGTATTGGGGCCTCAAGTCCCTGTCGTACCGCATCAAAAAGAACCGCAAGGGACACTACGTGATGCTGGGTCTCGACGCGCCTTCGCCGGCGGTCGACGAGCTGGAGCGCAACCTGCGCATCAACGAGGACGTGGTGCGCTACCTGACCGTCCGGGTCGAGGCCATGGACGAGACCCCGACGGTGATGATGCAGGCCAAGCACGGCCGCGACGACCGCCGGCGCGACGAGCGTGACGGTCGCGATGGCCGCGACGGGCGGCGGGGTCGCTTCGATGGTGACGGTCCCGACCGCGAAGGAGAGCGCGAATGAACACCGAGTTCCGCGGCGGCGGCCGTGGCGGCGTGGCGGCGATGCCGGCCCGCCGTCCGTTCTGGCGCCGGCGTAAGACCTGCCCGTTCTCCGGGCCTAACGCGCCGGCCATCGATTACAAGGACGTCAAGCTGCTGCAGCGCTTCGTCTCGGAGCGCGGCAAGATCGAGCCGAGCCGGATCACCGCCGTGTCGGCCAAGAAGCAGCGTGAACTGGCCCAGGCGATCAAGCGCGCGCGCAACCTGGCGCTGATGCCCTACCTGATGCGCTGAGCGGCCGGGGCGCACGGAGCCGCGGGCATGCCCACGCGTATCGCCTTGGGCGTGTTCGCCGGCCTGATCAGCGCCGCCATGTTCAGTATCACGATGACCGGGGTGCCTCTTGCCCTTCTGGCCGGCTATTTCGCGTCGCTGCCGCTGTTCGCGGTTGGACTGGCGCGCGGCTACCTGATGGCCGGGTTGGGCGGCCTGACGGGCATGGTGGCGATCGCCTCGATCGGCGGCGTGGTGTTCGCTGTGCCCTTCCTGATGGCCTTCGCGGCGCCGGTGACGGTGCTGGTGCGCCAGGCGCTGTTGGCCCGACCTAGTCAGGGCGGCGGCATGGAGTGGTACCCGGCCGGACACTTGGTGGTGGTTCTTGCCTCCCTGGCCGTAGTTCTCTTCGCTGGCAGTCTCGTCACGCTCGGCATGACGAGCGGCAATGCGATGGCCACATTGGAATCACTGGTCCGCGACACGGTCGAACAGATCAATCCCGTGGTATCCAGTCGGTTGACCCCCGAAGGCGTTTCGCTGACGGCGGCGCTGGTGCCGGGGCTCGCGGCCGCGTCCTGGATGGTCATGGTGGCCCTGAATGGCATGCTGGCGCAGACGATCCTGCGCCGGCGCGAATGGAACGTCCGGCCGGGCGGCGATCTAGCGTCGATGGTGGCGCCGACGTGGCCGGCGCTGGCGGCGGCGGGCGGCGGCTTGCTGCTGTGGGCTGGCGACGGCTGGGCGGCGTTGCTGGGCGGCCTCGTCACGTTCGTCGCCGCCGTGGTCTACCTGTTCCTCGGCCTTGCCGTGGTGCACACGGTGTCGCGCGCGTGGACGTGGCGCACACCGGCGTTGGTTTTCTTCTACGGAGCCTTGATCCTGGTGTATCAGATCACCGTTCCCGCGGTCGTGCTGCTTGGCCTGATCGAGCCCTGGCTGGGCATCAGGGCGCGCGTGATCGCGGCCGGTGGAAGGGAGGAGTGATGGACGTCATCCTGCTGGAGCGTGTTGAGAAGCTGGGCAACCTGGGCCAGACGGTCAAGGTGAAGCCCGGCTATGCCCGCAACTTCCTGCTGCCCCAAGGCAAGGCGCTGCGCGCCACCAAGGAGAACCGCGCCCGCTTCGAGGCCGAACGCGCGGCGCGCGAGGCGGCCAACGCCACCAAGCGATCCGACGCCTCGGGCACGGCCGCCAAGGTCGACGGCTCGAGCTGCGTCGTCATCCGTCAGGCGAGCGACAGCCTGCAGCTCTACGGCTCGGTGACCGCGCGCGACATCGCAGCGGCGCTGACCGAGGGCGGCACGGCCATCGAGCGCCGGCAGGTGATCCTGGACCACGCCATCAAGGTCCTCGGCCTGCACAAGGTGCGCGTCGCGCTGCATCCCGAGGTGATCGTCGACGTGACGGTCAACGTCGCCCGCTCGCCCGAGGAGGCCGAGGTTCAGGCCCGCACCGGCGCGGCGGTGGTCGGCGGCCCGGCCGACGAGCCCGAGACGCCGGCGGAAGCTCCGGCCGAGGCCGAGGCGGAAAGCGCGGCGTAGGGTCGCTAAGGATTCGCCAGGGCGGCCGGCAGGGGCAGCCGGTCGGTCACGCGTCTGAACCATTCGGTGCGCACGCCTCGCGCGTGTCCGTCGACATTGGGCGCGCCGAGGCCTTGACGCACGTCGTCGATGTCGACCGTCCGCACCCCTATGCTGTAGCGCACCAGACCGGTCCGGTTGGGCACGCTGGCGTGCAGATGGGCCGAGGAAAAGGCGACCAACGTTCCGGGGTCCACCACGATCGGATGCGCCATGGTCGGGTCCGGACTCTCGGTGGCGACAGGCAGGTTGGGATAGGTCGTGTCGCCCGTGGAACGCCGGGCCTTCAGAGCCTCGAAGCTCCAGGTGTCGCTCGTGTTCGCGATCGGGCGCGTGAAGTGCTCGGTATGGATCGCGACCGTGCGACCCGCGGTGACCGGGTAGACCGGCATCCACCAGTTGATCTGCGCCATCATGTTCGAGCCCCAGGTGTCGCGGTGCGCAGGCAACGTCATGGTGCGACCCGCCGAGTACGCCGGGTTCGAGGTCTGCACCCGCAGGCGGAGGCGATCCCAGAAGGTGCGTTTCACATCGACCCCGACAGCCTCGGGGGCGGCACGCAGCGCGTCGCGCAGGGAAGGGGCGCCTTCACACGCCGCTATCGCAGCCTGAGCGCGTTCCAGGAAGGACTCGGGGGTAAGTAGGTTTTCGGCGTCCGGCGGCGCGGCGCCACCCATGGCCTGATCGATGCGCCGACGAAGCAAGGCGACCAGCGCATCGAGCGCTTCATGCCCGTCGAACCGGAGTACGCTGCCTTCTAACAACCGCCGCCGCGCCCCGCCGTCGACGGGCCCGGTCCAGTCGAGCACGTTCAAGCTGCCAGCGCCTTACGGAATGGCCGCGGCCAGGACATCGAGGGCCTCGGGGCCTTGGATCGCCAGGACCGACACGTCGGGATCGCTGACCCGGACGTTCATCCCCATGCCGAGCGCCGTCAGCCAAGCCTGCACCTCGCCGCAACCGCTCACGTACCAGAAGCGGTCGTGCGCCAAGCGAAGAAGGACGCCGTCGCTGACCAGTCCCCCGTCCTTCCAAAAGACGAGTGCGTAAAGGGCACGGCCCGGCTTGAGACGGGTGAGGTCGCGGGTCATGGCCCGGTCGAGCGGGGCCTCGGCATCGGGGCCCGCAATCTCGATCGCCTTCTCGGCCGAGGCGTCGATGACGATCGCGTCCCTGCGCAGAGCCCAATAGCCTTCCATGCGATCGTCGTTGAAGCTAACGGGAACGATCCTCTGGTTGTAGACCATGTAGCCCGCACCGAGCCGTTCCGTGATCGGATGGAACGCGGACTTCCAAAGGTTGTAGTTCCAGCCCGGCTCGTTGTGCGCCGTGACCTTGAGGCGAGGTATCATGGTGCGCCTAATCCCCGAGCAGGTTCTGCAGGCCCTCGGTCAGTCCTTCGGCCGCGCCTTCCAGCGCCTTGCCGGCGTCATCCACGGCGGCGCCGGCATCGCTATCGGTGACCCCCTCGAGCACGCCCTCGACGGTCTCCTGAACCGTGCCGGCCGCGCCCTCGAGTCCGGGCAGCCCGAAGGCGCCGCTGTCCTCCTGGGCCTTCTGCTCCACCTGGAGGCAGCCGTTGCCGCCGCCCTCGCCGGGCGCGGTCGAGACCAGCGCGCCCAACACGGCGGTCGGATCGACGGCGACGCCGGCCAGGCTGGCGGCCGCGGCGGCCGTGCCCAGCGGATCAGGCGCGACCTGGGGCGACTTCATGGTGCCGGTGACGTTGAACGGCACGGCGAGGCTGACCAGCGCCGCCTGGCGCGACGACGTGTCGAAGTGCAGGTCGAGCGATTCGTCGCGCAGGTCCACCTGGGCCGAGTCGGCCAGGCTGAACGTCGAGGTGTCCAGCAGCATGGATCGGCTGGTCGCCACGCCATCGACGACGTCGAACCGGCTGAGCATGCAGTTGAGCGTGGTCTGGTTTTGGCCGCCGAACAGCGGCCCCAGGATGTCGCCCAGACCCGCGGCGACGATCGCCAGCACCTTGTTGGTGATGATGCCCTTCTCTGCGATCAGCTCGGTGCTGCCGTTCAGGGTCGAGGCGATGGCGCGCGGACTGCCGCCCTGACCCCGCAGGTCGAGGGCGATGTCCATGGTGCCCTGCACCTCGTCGCGGACCCCCTGGTCCTTGAGCAGGCGGCCGAAATCCAGATCATCGACGGTCGCCGCCAGCGCTAGGCTCGGCGTCGCCGCGGCGCCATCGAGCGCCAGCGTTCCGGTGGCCTTGCCGCCGCCGTAGGTGGCGCTGAACGGATCGAGCGCGAGCACGCCGCCTTCGAGCGCCAGGGTCAGCACCATGTCGGTCACCTCGATCCCCTCCGCCGGCACCAGTTTGACGACCGCGACGGTCAGCGCGGCGTCCACGCCCTGGAGCGCATCGAGGAGCAGTGGCACTTCCGGGATGACGTACGGCGAATCCTCGGCCGGCGCGGTCTCGGTCGCCGTGCCCTCGGCCGTTGCCGCCTCGCCGCCGCGGCACCGAAGTCCGCGAGCGTCAGCATGGTGGAGGTCAACGCCGCGTCGATGCGCGGCTGCGGGCCGTCGAGCGCGACGGTCACTTGACCGGCCAGGTCCGAGCCGCCCATCTTCGCCGCCAGGTCGGCGACGGTCCACGTCGAGCCGCTGCCGCCCAGCGTGCCCGACAGATCGTAAGGCCCTATCTTGGGCAGCGCGGCCCCGGTCAGAGGCGCGAACGCCGCGACGTCGGCACCGGCGACGCGGAACGTCAGACGGCTCGTTTCGATCACCAGTGATTCGATGGTCGGCGTCAGGCTGGAACCGCCGGGATCCCCGGATTAAGCGCCTGAATCAGGCGCGCTGTCGCCGAACGACCAGTTGACGGCCCCGTCCGCGCCCTTTTCCAGAACAACGTCGGCGCCGACCAGGACGATGCGCTTGACCTGCACCTCGCCCGACAGCAACGGCATGAAGGCGACCTGCAACTCGAAACGCTCGATATCGGCCATGGATGGCCGCGAGCCCCAGGCGGCGTTGGCGAAGGATTACGTCCTCGACCCGGATCGATGGGTTCCACGACAGGCCCAGGTCGATCGGTCCGGCGAGCGCGAGCTCGCGCCCCGTGGCCTTGCGCGCCTCGTCCTGGACCAGGGCTCGGACCTGCTCGAGATCCACCGACTGAAGCGCGATCCAGCCCCCGATGCCGATCACCGCCACCAGGGCGACGACCAACCCCACGATCCAATTGACGATCTTTATACCTGACTCCTACCGCACTGCAGCATGGCGGTGCGTTAACGATGATCCACCGGCCGCCTCTATACAACGCGGTCGGCGTCGACCCCATGCGGTCCATTGCGTAGGCGGCGGGGCCATCGCATGTGCGTTGCGCCTCGATTTTGCCGCAATTAGACTTGGGTCAAAGGCGACAGCAGTTCGCCGACCGAGCCGCGGGCGAGACCTTCGGTACACAAGGGAAGGACGAGGGCCAAACCATGCTGACCCGTATGCTCGGGAGCGTCATCACGAAGGGCCGTCTGACGGTCATCGACCCGCAGGGCCGCTCCCATCACATCGGAAACGACGACGGCACTCAACCCATCGTGATGCGCGTGCGCAGCCGGCGCGCGTGGATGCGTTTGGCGCTCAACCCATATGCATACGCGGGCGAAGCCTACATGGACAGCGACCTGATCATCGAGCAGGGCACGCTCGCTGAATGGATGGCGCTCTGCTACGAGAACTTCGAGGTGGCGTCGCAACGCGGCGCCAGCGCCATGCGCTGGGTGCGACGCCTGACGCGCCCGATCACCCAGCACAACCCGATCGGGCTGGCGCGCCGGCACGTGGCGCATCACTACGATCTGTCGGACGCCTTGTTCGACCTGTTCCTCGACAAGGACCGGCAGTACTCGTGCGCCTACTTCGAATCCCCGAACAACTCGCTCGAGCAGGCGCAGGACGCCAAGAAGCGCCACATCGCGGCCAAGCTGCTGCTGGAACCCGGCATGAAGGTGCTGGACATCGGCAGCGGCTGGGGCGGGCTGGCACTCTACCTGGCCAAGGTGGCCAACGTGGACGTGACCGGCGTGACCCTGTCGGTCAAGCAGCAGCAGGTGGCCGAGCGGCGCGCGCGCGAGGCCGGGCTCGCCGACCGCGTCCGTTTCCACCTGCGCGACTACCGCGAGGAACCGGGGCGCTACGACCGCATCGTCTCGGTCGGCATGTTCGAGCACGTGGGCGCCAAGCATTTTGGCGAGTTCTTCAACAAGGTCCGCGAGCTGCTGGTCGAGGACGGCGTTGCCCTGCTTCACTCGATCGGGCGGTTCGATGGCCCCGGGGCCACCAACACCTGGCTGCGCAAGTACATTTTCCCGGGCGGCTATACCCCGGCCTTGTCCGAGGTGGCGGCGGCGGTCGAGCCGACGGGCCTGTTGATGACGGACGTCGAGATCCTGCGGCTCCACTACGTCGAGACGCTCAAGGAGTGGCAGCGGCGCTTCCAGCTCAACCGCGACCGGGTACGCGGCATGTACGACGAGCGCTTCTGCCGCATGTGGGAGTTCTACCTGGCGGGCTGCGAGATGGCGTTCCGATTCGGCAACCAGATGGTGTTCCAGATGCAGTTGTCGCGGAAGCTCGGCACCGTGCCGATGACGCGCGACTACATCGGCCACTGGGAGGACGCCCACGCGATGAACCCGGCGTAAGCCGCGGCAAACCGCGCGGTTCGCTCATCGGTTTGCCTTGTTCACAGGCTGTGGACGGAATGAGTCCACGGCTTGATCGGGCGGGGCGGGCGCTCTGGCGTATCGCGCGATGGCGCGGTCGGGTAACCTGCGGCCATGGAGTCCAGTCGTCAGGCGGCGGCACTCAGCGTGCTGGCCCGGGGCGAGAACGTCGAGCGTGCGGCGTTCCGCACCCAGCCCCGCAACCTGGGCGCCGAGCAGGCGCTGATCGGCGCCTTGCTGGTCGACAACGCGGCGCTGGGCCGGGTGGCGGGCTACCTGGCGCCTGAGCATTTCTTCCATCCGGTGCACGGGCGCATCTATGGCGCCATCGTCGCGCTGGTGGAGCGCGGCCAGCTCGCCGATCCGATCACGCTGCGCTCGTACTTCGAGCAGGACGGCGCGCTGGCCGACATCGGCGGCGCCGAGTACCTGGTGGGGCTGGTGCGCGAGGCGGTCAGCATCATCAATGTCAACGACTACGGCCGGCAGATCCACGACGCCGCCCTGCGCCGATCGCTGATCCACATCGGCGAAGAGATCGTCAACACCGCCTTCGACTTCGAGGTCGACACCGCCGCCACCGCCCAGATCGAGGCCGCCGAGCAGCGCCTGTTCGACCTGGCCGAGAAGGGCGAGATCGACGGCGGGTTCGTGCCCCTGGGACGGTCGCTGACGGCGGCGGTCGAGATCGCCGAGCGCGCGTACCGGCGCGAAAGTCGGGTCACCGGCGTGGCGACGGGCCTGGTCGACCTGGACAACCTGCTGGGCGGCCTGCACCCCTCGGATCTGGTGGTGCTGGCCGGGCGGCCCGGCATGGGCAAGACGGCGATGGCCACCAACATCGGCTTCAACGCCGCACGCCGCTACCGCGCCGAGCCCGGGCCCGACGGCCGCGCCGGCGCGGTCGAGGGCGCGGTGGTCGGGTACTTCTCGCTCGAGATGTCGGCCGAACAGTTGGCCGCGCGCATGCTGGCTGAGGAGTCGAATGTGCCGTCCGACAACCTGCGGCGCGGCGCGCTGAAGAACGAGGAATGGGAGCGGCTGGTCGAGGCGAGCCAACGGCTAAACCGGCTGCCCTTCTACATCGACGACACGCCGGCCCTGTCGGTGGCGGCGCTGCGCACACGCGCCCGCCGGCTGAAGCGCGTGCACAATCTGGGCCTGATCGTGGTCGACTACCTTCAGCTCGCGCGGCCATCGGGCACGCGCGGCTACGACAACCGCGTCCAGGAGGTGGCCGAGATCACCCAGGGTCTCAAGGCCATGGCCAAGGAACTCGACGTTCCGGTGCTGGCGCTCTCGCAGCTCAGCCGTGCGGTGGAAAGCCGCGAGGACAAGCGGCCGCAGCTCTCGGACCTGCGCGAATCGGGCACCATCGAGCAGGATGCCGACGTGGTGCTGTTCATCTATCGCGACGAGTACTACCTGAAGCAGGCTGAGCCCAAGCCGCGCGCCACCGAGGACGAATCGGGCGGCGCCTTCCAGGAGCGCTACAGCAAGTGGCAGCAGCGGCTGGAGAAGGCGCGCGGCGTCACCGACATCATCGTCGCCAAGCACCGCCACGGGCCGACCGGCACCGTTGGGTTGTTCTTCGAGGATCGGACCACGCGGTTCGGCAACCTGGAACGCAACTACGATCCGCATGATTTCCGAAGCTGAGCGCGCCGGCGCCGAACTCGTCGTCGATCTGGGCGCGGTGGTGGCCAACTGGCGCGCGCTCCGGCGCATGGTGGGGCCACGGGTCGATTGCGCCGCGGTGGTCAAGGCCGACGCCTACAGTCTGGGCATGGTGCCCGTCGCGCGCGCGCTGGCGGTGGCCGGGTGTCGGTCGTTCTTCGTCGCCACCCCCGACGAGGGCACCGGCTTGCGCCGGGTGTTGGGCCGACATGGCGCCATTGCCGTGCTGCATGGTGTGCCGCCGGGCGCCGAGGGGTTCTTCGCGCGCCACCGCCTGACGCCGGTGATCAACGACCTCGGCGCGCTCGAACGGTGGGGCCGGCACGCGCGCGCGCGCGGGCGTGCGGCCGCCGCGTACGTCCATATGGAGACCGGGCTGAATCGCCTGGCGATGCCGGCCGCGGACGTCGAGCGGCTGATCGCCGACCCGGCGCCGCTGCGCGGTCTGGCGGCCACCTGGATGGGACACCTGGCGTGCGCCGATGACGCTGAAAGTCCCATGAACCGCGCCCAGCTCGACCGGTTCCGTGGCCTGCTGGCGCGCTTGCCCAAGGGCGCGGCCAGCTTCGTCGCCAGTTCGGGGATCGCGCTGGGGCGCGACTACACCTTCGACCAGGTGCGTCCGGGCTATGCCCTGTTCGGCGGCGACCTGGCGCCGGGCGCCCGCAAGATGCGCCCCGTGGTACGCCTGCGCGCCCGCATCCTGCAGGTCCGTCGCGTTGACACCCCTGGGACCGTTGGCTACGGTGCCGCGCATCGTGTGACCGGCCTGTCGCGCATCGCCACCGTGCCCGTCGGCTACGCCGACGGCTACCGACGCAGTCTTTCCGGACGCGCGCAGGCCGCCATCGGGACGAGGCTCTATCCCGTGGTCGGCCGCATCTCTATGGACCTGACGACCATCGACGTGACGGAGGCACCCGCGAACACCGCGCGCCCCGGCGCGTGGGTCGATCTGATCGGCCGGCGCGCGCCCATCGACACCGTGGGTGCCTGGGCCGGGACCATCGGCTACGAGATCCTCACGGGCCTGGGCCGCCGGTTCCCCCGGCGCTACGTGGGCGGGCCGGACGGCGCATGAACCCGGTCGCCGCGATCGGCAGCGTCTTCTTGGACTTCCTGGCGGCGTGCGGCCGGCTGGGTCTGTTCGCGGCGGTATCCGTGGGCCAGATGGCACGGCCGCCCTATTACCCGCGCCTGATCCTGCGCCAGGTGATCGAGATCGGCTATTTCAGCCTGCCGGTGGTCGGCCTGACCGCCATCTTCAGCGGCATGGTGCTGGCGCTGCAAAGCTTCACGGGCTTCGCCCGCTTCGAGGCGGAAAGCGCCATCGCCACGGTGGTCGTGCTGTCCATGACGCGCGAGCTGGGGCCCGTGCTGGCGGGCCTGATGGTGGCGGGGCGCGTCGGCGCCGCCATGGCGGCCGAGATCGGCACCATGCGCGTGACCGAGCAGATCGACGCCCTTGTCACCCTGGCGACCGACCCGTTCCGCTACCTGGTGGCGCCGCGTCTGATCGCCGGCACCCTGATGCTGCCGTGTCTGGTGTTGACGGCCGATATCATCGGCGTCTTCGGCGGCTACATGGTCAGCGTGCACAAACTGGGCTTCGGACCCGACACCTACCTCAAGAACACGTTCGAGCATCTCGAGGCCATGGACGTCATCTCGGGCCTGGTGAAGGCGGCCGCGTTCGGCTTCCTGATCGCCCTGATGGGCTGCTACCACGGCTACCATTCGAAGGGCGGCGCCCAGGGTGTCGGCGCCGCCACGACCAACGCGGTGGTCTCGGCGTCGATCCTGATCCTGACGTCGAACTACCTGATAACTGAGGCGTTCTTCGCGCGATGACCGCAGGCGCCGCGACCGGTCGGGTACGCATCGCGATCCGCGGGCTGCGCGTCGCGTTCGGCCCCAAGGTCGTGCTCGATGGCCTGGATCTCGACCTTCACGACGGCGAATCGCTCGTGGTGATTGGCGGCTCGGGCACGGGCAAATCGGTGCTGCTGAAATGCATCCTGGGCCTCTTGCGCCCCGACGCCGGCACCATCGTGGTCGACGGCGAGGACACCACGCGGATGGGCTCGCGCGCCCGTGACGCGCTGCTGCGCAAGTTCGGCATGCTGTTCCAGAGCGCAGCGTTGTTCGACAGCTTGGCCGTGTGGGAGAACGTGGCGTTCCCCCTGACCCACGTTGGCGGCGTGGCGCGCGACAAGGTGCGCGACGTGGCCACGCGCAAGCTGGCGGACGTGGGCCTAGCACCCGAGGTGGGGCTGCTGAGCCCGGCCGAACTGTCGGGCGGCATGAAGAAGCGCGTTGGCCTGGCGCGCGCCATCGCTGCCGAGCCGGAGATCATCTTCTTCGACGAGCCGACCACGGGGCTGGACCCCATCATGGCCGATGTGATCAACGACCTGATCGTCGACTGCACGCGGCGCCTGGGCGCCACCACCCTGTCGATCACCCATGACATGGCCAGCGTGCGCAAGATCGCGACGCGCATTGCTATGCTGCACGGCGGCCGGATCATCTGGAGCGGCCCGGTGGGCGCCATCGATACCAGTGGCAACGCCTACGTCGATCAGTTCATCCATGGCCGCGCCGAGGGCCCGATCCAGATGGCGGTGGCCACGCCGTGACCGGGCCGGCCTGATCGTGGCGCGCGGCACCAGCTTCGTCTGCCAGGCCTGCGGCACGGCGCACACCAAGTGGGTCGGCCAGTGCGAAGGCTGCGGCGCGTGGAACACGGTAGTCGAGGAGTTGGCCGAGGCGCCGCCGCCTGGCGCCACCGGCAAGACGCGACGCTCGGGCCGTGCGATCGCCCTGGAACGGCTGACCGGCGCCGCGCCGCCGCCGCCGCGCCGGGCGACCGGCATCGCCGAACTGGACCGAGTGCTGGGCGGCGGGCTGGTGCCCGGTTCCGCGGTCCTGATCGGCGGCGATCCCGGCGTCGGCAAGTCGACGCTCGCCCTGCAGGCGGCGGCGGCCACGGCGCGCGCCGGCACGCCCGCGATCTATCTGTCCGGCGAGGAGGCCGTCGAGCAGGTGCGCCTGCGCGCGCGATGGCTAGGTGTCGCCGACGCGCCGGTGGCGCTGGCCGCCGCGACCAACGTGGGCGACATCGTCGCCACGCTCGAGGGCGCCGGCGACATCGGCCTGGTCATCGTCGACTCGATCCAGACCATCTATCACGACCGCGTCGAGGCGGCGCCCGGCACGGTCGGGCAGATCCGCGCCGCGGCGCACGAGCTGATCCGCTTCGCCAAGCGGCGTGGCGCCGCCGTGGCCCTGATCGGCCACGTCACCAAGGAAGGCGTCATCGCCGGGCCCAAGGTGTTGGAGCACATGGTCGACACGGTGCTCTATTTCGAGGGTGATCGCGGCCACCAGTTCCGCATCCTGCGCGCGGTCAAGAACCGCTTTGGCGCGACCGACGAGATCGGCGTCTTCGAGATGACCGACGGCGGGCTGATGGAGGTCGCCAACCCGTCGTCGCTGTTCCTGGGCAGTCGTGATGCCGCGATCGCCGGGTCCGCCGTGTTCGCCGGCATGGAGGGCAGCCGTCCCGTCCTGGTCGAGGTGCAGGCGCTGGTCGCGGCCTCGCCGCTGGCCACGCCACGCCGGGCCGTGGTGGGCTGGGACGGCGGGCGGCTGGCCATGCTGCTGGCGGTGCTGGACGCCCGCTGCGGCCTTGCGCTGGGTGGCAACGACGTCTATCTCAACGTCGCCGGCGGCCTGCGCATCAGCGAGCCGGCGGCCGATCTGGCGGTCGCGGCCGCGCTGGTGTCGTCGCTGGCCGACCAGGCGGTGCCGGCGCACACGGTGGTGTTCGGCGAGGTCGGCCTGTCGGGCGAGGTGCGGGCCGTGAGCCAGATGGAGTTGCGCCTGAAGGAAGCCGCCAAGTTGGGGTTCCGCGCCGCCTTGGTGCCCGCGCCGGCCGGTGGCCGTGTCGTGGAGGACATTGCCATCCAGCCGATCGAGCGGCTGGCCGACTTGGTCGCGCAGTTGACCCCGGACGCCGGCCGGGCGCGCCCGCGACGGGCGGGCTCCGCATGATGAACGCCGTCGACCTGGCCGTCCTGGCGGTGCTCGTCATCTCGGCAATCCTGGCCTTCGCCCGCGGCTTCACCCACGAGACGCTGGCCATCGGCGGCTGGGTGGCGGCGGTGTTCGCCACCGTCTTCGGCTTCGAGCCCCTGAAGCCCTACGCTGAACTCTATGTCGAGCCGACGTGGCTGGCGCAGATCGTTACCGGCGCCGGGTTGTTCCTGGTCACCCTGCTGATCGCCACGATCGTGTCGCGCGCGATCGCCAAACGCATCCAGGCGTCGGTGCTCGGCCCGGTCGACCGCTCGCTCGGCTTCCTGTTCGGCCTGGCGCGCGGCGCCGTGATCCTGTGCCTAGCGTACCTGCTGTTCGTCCAGATCGTGCCGCCCGAGGATCGCCCTGACTGGCTCATGCAGGCGCGCACGCGCCCGCTGGTCGAGCGCAGCGCCGGTCTGCTGCTGGACCTGGCGCCGCCCGAAGTGCGCGAAAAGACGGTACTGGCGATCGAGCGCGCCGCCAGCCAAGCCAACAAGATCGCCGAGACGAAGGAGCTCTACGACGAACTCGCCGATCCCGGGACCGACGCCGTGGACGGTGGCAATGACGGCGACCTGGGCTATAAGGGCGCCGACCGGCAGGAGCTCGAGCGTCTGCTCGAGACGACCCGATAGTGGGCCTTCGCGTCACGACCGACCTTCACGACCCGCGCGACCGCTTCCACGAGGAATGCGGCATCTTCGGCATCCTCGGCCACGCCGAGGCGGCGGCGCACACCGCGCTGGGTCTGCATGCCCTACAGCACCGGGGTCAGGAAGCGTGCGGCATCGTCAGCTACGACGGCGTCCATTTCCACTCGCACCGCGGGCTTGGCCTGGTCAGCGACAATTTCGGCTCCGAGACCGTGATCGGCCAGCTCAAGGGCGGCGCGGCGATCGGTCACAACCGCTACGCCACCACCGGCGAGACGATCCTGCGCAACGTCCAGCCGCTGTTCGTCGACATCGCCGGCGGCGGCCTGGCGATCGCCCACAACGGCAACCTGACCAACGCCTACGAACTGCGCCGCCAGCTGGTTGCGCGCGGCAGCCTGTTCCAGTCGACGCTCGACACCGAGGTCATCGTCCACTTGGCCGCCGTCAGCACCAAGGCCGGCGTCATCGAGCGCCTGATCGACGCGCTCGACCAGGTGGTCGGCGCCTACGCCCTGGTCGCCCTGACCGACGACGCCCTGATCGGGGTGCGCGATCCGCTGGGCGTGCGTCCGTTGGTGCTGGGCCAGCTCGACGGCGCGACGATCCTGGCGTCCGAGTCGTGCGCGCTCGACATCCTGGGCGCGCGCTTCGTGCGCGACGTGGAACCCGGCGAGATGGTCGTCGTGCGCCGGGACGGCGTCGATAGCCTGCGCCCCTTCCGCGCCAAGCCCTACCGGTTCTGCGTCTTCGAGTACATCTACTTCGCGCGACCCGACAGCCAGGTGGAAGGGCGCAGCGTCTATGAGGCGCGCAAGCGCATGGGCCGCGAGCTGGCGCGCGAATCGGCGGCGCCTGCCGACGTCGTGGTGCCGGTGCCGGATTCCGGCGTGCCCGCCGCGATTGGCTACGCCGCCGAGGCGGGCCTGCCCTTCGACCTGGGCATCATCCGCAACCACTATGTCGGGCGCACCTTCATCGAGCCGACCGACCACATCCGGCACCTGGGTGTCCGCCTGAAGCACAACGCGAACCGCCAGGGCCTAGCCGGCAAGCGGGTGATCCTGATCGACGATTCCATCGTGCGCGGCACCACGTCGGTCAAGATCGTCGAGATGGTGCGCGCGGCGGGCGCGACCGAGGTGCACATGCGCATCGCCAGCCCGCCGACCACCCATTCTTGCTTCTACGGCGTGGATACGCCACGCCGCGAGGAGTTGCTCGCCTCGCGCATGACGCTGGCCGAGATGTCGCGCTACATCGGCGTGGACAGCCTGGCGTACCTGTCGATCGACGGGCTCTACCGGGCGTGCGGCATGACGGCGCGCGACGGCGCCGCGCCTTGGTTCTGCGACGCCTGCCTGACGGGCGAGTACCCGGTTCCCCTGGTCGACCGCGACGGCGGCTCGGACGGCAAGCAGCTTTCGCTCCTGGAAGACCACCACTGATGACCGGACGCTTGGCCGGACGGGTGGCGCTGGTCACCGGCGCTTCGCGCGGCATCGGCGCGGCGGTCGCCCTGCGCTTCGCGCGCGAGGGCGCGCACCTGATCCTGGTCGCGCGCACGGTCGGCGGCCTGGAGGACGTCGACGATGGCGTGCGCGCGGCCGGTGGCTCCGCCACGCTGGTGCCGCTGGACGTCACCGACGGCCCCGGCATCGACCGACTGCGCGGCGCGCTCGGCAAACGGTGGGGCCGGCTCGACATCCTGGTCAGCAACGCGGCAATCCTAGCCGGGCTGAGCCCGGTGGCCCACGTCACGCCGGAACGCTGGGACCGCGCCATCGCCGTCAACCTGACCGCGAACTGGCGGCTGATCCGCAGCCTGGACCCGCTCTTGCGCGCGTCCGACGCCGGCCGCGCGATCTTCGTGACCTCGGGCATCGCGCGCGGTGCCTACGCCTATTGGGCGCCCTACGCGGCGAGCAAGGCGGGGCTGGAGGCGTTGGTCCGGTCGTGGGCCGCCGAGACCGCGCGCACGTCGCTCAGGGTCAACATCCTGGATCCCGGCGTCGTGCGCACCGCCATGCGCGCCGAGGCGATGCCCGGCGAGGACCCGCGCACCCTGCCCGAGCCCGCGACACTCGGCGAAGATTTTGTGGCGCTGGCCGAGCCCGCGTGCACCCGGCACGGCGAGGTGGTCTACGCCCGCCGCTCCGCGTAGGGGTTCTCGGCCCGGCGCATGACCAGGTGCACGGGGACGCCGGGCAGCTTGAACGCCTCGCGCAACCGCCCCACCAGGTAGCGTCGGTAGGAGTCGGGCAGCGCGTCGGGTCGGTTGCCGAACAGAGCGATGGTCGGCGGGCGCGACTTGATCTGGGTGGCGTAGCGCAGCTTGATGCGCCGGCCCTTGACGATCGGCGGTGGATGTTCGGTGACCGCGACCTCGAGCCAGCGGTTGAGCCGACCGGTGGTGATGCGCCGGTTCCACGCCGCGAACGCGGCCGCGACCGCGGGCATCAGCTTGTCCACCCCGCGCCCCGTCAGGGCCGAAAACGTGACCACCGGCACGCCGCGCACGTCGGGCAGGCCGTGGTCGATAGCGTGGCGCACGGCCGCCAGAACAGCCGCGCGGTCCTCCACCAGGTCCCACTTGTTGACCGCGACCACGGGCGCCCGCCCTTCGTCGGCGACCATGGCGGCGATGGTCAGGTCCTGGCGGTCGAAGGGGCGCGTCGCGTCGATGACCAGCACGACCACCTGGGCCAGATCGAGCGCGCGGCGCGCGTCCGCGACGCTGTGCCGTTCCAGCGCCGCGGTGACGCGCGCGCGCCTGCGCATGCCCGCCGTATCGACCAGGCGGACCTCCTGGCCGCGCCAGGTCCATGTCGTCGTGACGGAGTCGCGCGTGGTGCCGGGTTCCGGGCTGGTCACCACCCGTTCCTCGCCGAGCAGACGGTTAACCAGGGTCGATTTGCCCACGTTCGGCCGGCCGACGATGGCCAGGCTAAGCGCCCCGGACCCTTCGGGCTTCTCGCCGTCCCCTGGCTCGGTCCGGCCCTTGCCGCCCGCCTCGACCAAGGGGGCCAACGTCTCGTAGAGCGCGTCCATGCCGAGCCCATGCTCGGCCGAGACCGCCACCGGCTCGCCAAGGCCGAGCGCGTGCCCTTCGGCCACGCCCGCGCCGGAGCCGCGCGCCTCGGCCTTGTTGGCCACCAAGACCACGGGGATGCCGAGACGCCGGATGCTGCGCGCGAAGTGCTCGTCCAGCGGCGTCAGGCCGCTGCGCGCGTCGATCACAAGGAGAATCGCGTCGGCGCGTTCGATGGCGCGCCGCGTCTGGTCCTGCATGCGCCCGGTCAGGCTGTCGGGATTGGCCTCTTCGAGTCCGGCCGTGTCGATCGCTTCGAAGCGCAGCGGACCGAGCCGAGCCTTGCCCCGGCGCCAGTCGCGGGTGACGCCGGGCGTGGGGTCGACGATCGCCATGCGCCGACCGACCAGACGGTTGAACAGCGTCGACTTGCCGACGTTGGGCCGGCCTACGATCACGACGCGAAAGGCCATGTCAGCGGAGCGCGTAGAGGTCCGCCGCCTGGGTCAGCAGGTAGACCGTTCCGTCGGCGGCGATGGGCGCCACGTCGATGCCCTCGCCCAGGTCGATGCGGCCCAGGATGGCGCCCGTGTAGGGCGACACGGCCAGCACGTGGCCGTTGGTACCGGCCAGCAGTAGCCGGTCGCCGGCCAGGATGGGCCCGGTCCAGGCGATCGGATCGCTGTGGTCGTCCGGATCGTCCCAGCGCGGCAGTTCGGTCAACCAGCGCACACGCCCTTCCTGCCACGACAGGCAGTAGAGCACGTCCTCGTCGTCCACGACGTAGAGGAAATCGCCGGCGACCCAGGGCGTCTGCACGCTCGACATCTCCACGTCCCAGACGACCACGCCGGCACGTAGGTCCAGCGCGGCGAGCCGGCCACCGTAGCTGGAGGCGAACACGCGGCCACGGTCGATCACCGGGTTGCCGTTGATGTCGTTGATCGCGCCGAGCGACTGGGCGGCGTTGGCGTAGCTGAGCGAATCGGTCCACGCGACGCTGCCGTTCTCGACCCGGAGCGCGTAGATCTCGCCCGAGGAGTAGGCGACGACGACCACGTCCGGCACCACCGCCGGGCTGGCGCCACCCAGGAGACCGGCCGTCTCCTCGATGCCGCGGTGCTGCCAGAGGATCTCGCCGGTGTCCGACGCCAGCGCCAACAGCTGATTGTCGGTGGTCACGGCGTACACGCGCCCCTGGCTGTAGGACGGCGCCGCACGCAGCGGCGGCCCGACGCGGCGGCGCCACAACAGCGCGCCGTCGCGGCCATCGAGCGCCAGGACCTCGCCGAAGCCGGTGGTCACGAACAGGCGGCCCTGGCCGAAGGCGACGCCGCCGCCGACACCGCCGTCGTCGTCGTCCTCGGGCGTGGTGTCGAAACGCCACAGGCGGCGGCCGTCGTCGGCGGCGATAGCGCTGACGGTGCCTTCGGCATCCAGCGCGTAGACGACGCCGCGCGCGACCACCGGCTCGGACAGGATGCGCGTGTCGGACGACGACCCAGCGCCCGCGTCCGCCCGCCACGCCCGCGCGAGCGGCCCGGGCGCCGCCACGTGGTGCATGGCGTGGTCCGCGACGCCACCGGATTGGGGCCAGTTGGGCGTCGGCAGAGGTGGCGGCAGACGCACCGGCACCTCGGCAAGGCTGGCATCCACGTCCAGGCTGCGGTCGAGCAGCATGATCGAAATGCGGTCGCCTTCGAGCGGCGGCGGCTCGGGCGTGCCCAGCCAATCCGGCGTGAGGCCTTCGCACGCGCCGAGCGCCAGGGCGATGACCAGTGTGCCGATGGCGCGGCCGACTGCGCGACGGCGAAGCGTCATTCCAGCGCGTCGGCGATCTCGGCGGCGCGCGTTCGGAGCCCCGAGGCGAGCGCCGGATCGTCGGCCAGCGCCTTGAAGATAGCGAGCGCGCCGGCGGTGTCCCCAGTCTTGAGCGCCTGCAGCCCTTCGAGTTCACGCGCGAGCCCATAGAGCAGGCCCGTGGTGTCTTGCACCAGCGGGCTGAGCCGCGTCGCGACCCCGGCCGGATCGCCGCCGTCGGCCAGCAGCATCGCGCCGGCCAGCCGCGCCAGATCGCGCAGCATGGGCTCGGCGTCGTCGTCGCGAGTCAGGGCGTCGAATATCGCGAGCGCGGCGTCCGGTTGGCCGGCCGCGGCGTAGGCATGCCCGGCGCGCAGACGGGCGAGATCGGCGTAGCCGCCCGGCGCGTCCTCGGCCAGCTCGACCAGGGCCTGGGCCGCGTCGGCATGGCGCCCCTGGGCCGCCAGGTCGATCGCCGCCAGGAACGCACCGCCCGCCGTCGCGCGCCGCGACGCCTGCCATTCGCGCCAGCCCGAGAAGCCGGCCGCGGCCAGGATCACCGCGATCACGCCGGCGATGATCAACTTGCCCCAGCGCTGCCACAGACGCGTCAGCTTGTCCTTGCGGACTTCCTCGTCGACCTCGCGAAAGATGTCGGTCACCGTCGGATCCCCAGAGGGCTCTTGAACCGGCGCCACAATAGAGCAACAGGGCGGCCGATGGAAACGCGGCGCCGCGCCGCGCCGAAGAAAAGTCCCCCTAAATTCAAAATGCTAGACGCAACTCATCCAGACCGTGGCCGACCCGAGATCGACCCTGCTGGCGAAGGGGATCACAGCGCCCCATAGTCAGGTCCATGCGCTACCGCGACTTCTGGACCTACTATGTGGGCGAGCACCGCCGGCCCGCCAACCGGTTGCTGCACTTCGCCGGCACGTCGCTGGCGTTCGCGTGCGGCGCGCTGGGCGTCGTGGTGGACGCCTGGTTTCTGGCGGCTGCGCCGGTGGCGGGCTACGGCCCCGCCTGGCTCGGCCACGCCCTGATCGAGCGCAACCGCCCGGCGACGTTCCGCCACCCTATCCTCAGCCTGATCGGCGACATCCACATGTTCGCGCTCATGGCGCAGGGGCGCATGGGCGCTGAGGCGGAGCGGTTGACCGATCGCGCCTAGGGATCGAGCACACCGGCTTTGCCCTTGCTACCAAAATCAAACTTCCCTATTCTTCTGTTGACTAAGTTCAATAGACTAAGTTTATCTTGTCATGCGCATCGTCAACATCCATGAGGCGAAAACGCACTTGTCGCGGCTGATCGAGCGGGCCGCGAAGGGCGAGCCGTTCGTCATCGCTCGCGCGGGCAAGCCCATCGTCAAGGTCATACCGATCGACGCACCAACCGCCCCCCAGCGCACGGGCTTCATGACCGGCGAGATGCGCGTGCCGGACGACTTCGACGCCATCGGCCGCGATGACATCGAGCGCTTGTTCGGGTCAGGAGCGTGAACGTCCTGCTCGACACCCACGTGCTCCTGTGGGCGGCGGGTCAGCCCAGTCGGCTCGCGCCCGAGACTCGCGCGATGATCGAGAACCCGAATCAGCACCCATGGTTCAGCGCGGCCAGTCTGTGGGAAATCGCGATCAAGCGATCGCTCGGGCGCGCGGACTTCGACGTGGAGCCGCGCCGCTTGCGCCGGGGTCTGCTCGACCATGGCTGGAATGAGCTCGCCGTGACGAGCGAGCACGTCATCGCGACCATGGACCTGCCGCCCCTGCACAAGGACCCGTTCGATCGCATGCTGATCGCCCAGGCGCATGTCGAAGGGTTCGACCTCGTCACCTCGGATGACCTCGTGGCCCAGTACCCTGGCCGTATCCGGCGCGTGTGAATCCGTACGCCACTTACTGGTCGATCGGTATGTCGAAGTGGAGTGTGTCCTCGCGCACGCCGAGCTTGGAATAGAGGGCTACCGCGGCGTGGTTGTCGGGCTCGGTCTGGATGAACACCACGTGCGCGCCACGCGCCGCCGCGATACGTCTCGTCTCCTCGATCAATGCGCGCGCGATGCCTCGGCGGCGATGCGCCTCGGCGACGGCGAGGTCGTAGATGAAGACCTCCTCGCGTGCTTGCTCGAACTTCGCGAGGACGTAGGCGAAGAGCCCGCCCGCGACAACCCCGTCCTGCAACGCCGCGAGCACGACGACGTGATCGCGCGCGAGCAGGCGCGCGAGATAGCCATCATCGGGCGGGCGACCCGTGTAGGTGTCCCGCTCCTCGAAGGCCTCGCCGAACATCGCCGAGACCGCGCGCATCAGTGCGATATCGCCGGTGCCGAGGCGGCGTATCGTGAAGGACCCCGAATTGGACATGGCCTCGGAACCTTTGACCTGACCCCCGACGTTCATCCAATCGCGGCCAGAGTCCGTGGTTGAGAATGGCGCGTGTGCACCGGTGGAGCAACGGTCGATCGGCGGAGTTGGTCGGGGTTGCGGGAAAAGCTGGTGAAGATTGGTGCGAAGGTCGTGCGCCATGGCCGCTACGTCATCTTCCAGATGGCCGAGGTCATGTGCCGCGGATGCTGTTCGCCGAGATCCTGCGACTGATCGCCGGACTGCGGCCGCAGCCACCTCCAGCGCCGGCGTGAGCGGCTCGGTCGTCATGCGTACCAGCGAAACAACAGGAGAGGTGCGCCCTGATGCACACGGAATCGACATCCCTGGCGTCGAAAAGCGCCAGCGTCACCGAATTCGTTGCAAGACAGCCCCGGTCGTGACGAGGCGGCGACGTCCATCCTTGCCAACGGCCGCCTATGGCGGCAATCTCAACTCAGCAAGCCGCTCATCGGGTGGATGCTGGGTGATGACAGGGAGATGATCACAATGACCCTTCGACATGACTTCCATGGCGCCGGCCGCGCGGGGCTTTCGCGGCGCGACGCCGCCAAGGCGCTCGCGGCGGCGGGCGTCGGTGCCGCCACGTTCAGCCACGGCATGCGACACGCCCACGCTGCCGGCGAGCTCCTGCATTTCGGCTGGAGCGGCTACGACGATCCCAGCTTCATGCAGGCCTACATCGACAAGTACGGTGGGCCACCCGAGTTCAGCTTCTGGGCCTCCGAGGACGAGGCGTTCCAGAAGATCAAGACCGGCGGCTTCAAGCCCGACACCAGCGCGCCCTGCACCTACGAGGTGCGCAAGTGGTACGACGCGGGCCTCGTCAAGGAACTCGACGAATCGCGCCTGACCAACCTGGGCGACATGTTCGAAAGCCTCATGACGATCGAGGGCTCGGTCGTCGACGGCAAGCGCATTTACCACCCGATGGACTGGGGCAATTCCACGGTCATCTACCGCACCGACCTGGTCGACCCCGAGTACAACGAGCAGAACTCGTGGGGCGTCATGTACGACGAGCGCTACGCGGGCCGACTGGCGTTCTACGACACGGCGGGCGCCGTGGTCGAGATCGCAGCGCTCATGGCCGGGTTCTCGCGCGAGGAAATCTTCACCCTGACCGAGGAACAGCTCGCCGAGATCCGGCCGATCATCCAGAAGCAGCGCGACATCCTGCGCTTCTACTGGAGCGACGTGACCGAGATCGACCAGGCGCTCGCGGCCGGCGAGATCGTCGCGGCCTACGGCTGGAACGAGTCCTACGTCCGCCTCAAGAAGGAAGGCGTGCCGGTCGGCTTGATGGTGCCGAAGGAAGGCATCTTCACTTGGTGCTGCGGCCTGTTGATGCATCCGTGGGTGCAGAACGAGGACGCGGCGTACGACCTGATCAACGCCTACACCTCGCCCGAGACCGGCGCCTACGAGATCGCCAACTGGGGCTATGGCCACTCGAACAAGAAGGCGTTCGAGCAAGTCGACCCCGCCAAGCTCGAGGAGCTCGGGTTCACCACGCCCGAGGCGTTGCTGAACGCCGGCATCTTCTTCAAGGCGCTCGATCCAGCGATCGAGGAGTCCTACATCCGTCTGTTCGAGGAAGTGAAGGCCGGCGCCTGATCGGCGGCGCGACGAACGGCGAGGGGCGGGTCCAAGACCCGCCCCTACGGTTGTTGGACGTTGGCTAACCCCGTCGAGGGCGGCATGACCTACGGGCCGAGTGACCTGCCCCCCGACGTTCATCCATTTGCGGCCAGGGTCCGTGGTTGAGAATGGCGCGTGTGCGCCGGTGGAGCAACGGTCGATCGGCGGAGCTGGTCGGGGTTGCGCCGCCGATCGACCGTTGCGGCGAAGGTGGCGGCATAGGCTGCTGGCGTGAGGTAGCCGAGGGCGGAGCGGGGCCGCCGGGCGTTGTAGTCCACGACCCGTCCGGC